>UEXM01000566.1_pt1 | contig 37878 bp, 38 predicted proteins | sample 1796661 | NCBI WGS metagenome assembly UEXM01 (sample SAMEA4772469, study PRJEB27181) | metagenome
TCGTCGCTGCTGGATTTACGGCGCCTGCGCTGCAGTACCCGCTCGCCATACAGGTCATTTTCGGTGACCACGAGTAAGGCGTGTTCCGGAGCGTAGAAGCCCGCATCCAGCTCCCCCCGGGTCAGGTTCCAGCGTGCCGAGTTGGCAATGAAGTCGGGCCAGTTGTCTTTCATGGCCGGCTGGATCTGAATCTTCTGCATCAACTCCAGCAGGGCTTCCCGGCGCCCGGCGGTTTCCGCACAAATCAGAATATGCGTATCAGGATGGGCGTCGGAAAAGGTATGCAGCAAGGCCAATGGATTGTTGGCACGCACATCGGCGGTGAGCGCAGGCATAGGCGCCACGTCAAAGTGGATGGCCTGGTCTGCGCCGCTTGAATCATTATGAATCTGGCGCGCTCTTGGGTGTTGCTTTAGCGCGGCGTTGAGCTCGTCAGGGCGCAGGAACAATTGCCAGGGAGCCAGAATCGGGCGGTGAATATCGTGGCGCCGGGATTCATGGCGCTGCTCCACATCTTGCCAGAAATGCTCGATGGCGCTCTGGGTGTCGGCCAGTTCCACCAGCCGTACATCGTCGGGCAAGTAATCGAACAAGGTGGCCATCTGCTCAAAGAACAGGGGCAGATAATATTCCAGGCCCGGTGCCGCGAGGCCGTCGGTCACGTCCTGGTAAAGGGGCACGTGACGGGTATCCACGTCGAAGGTGTCGCGGAAGTGGCTACGGAAACGGGCAATCCCTTCGGTGCTGAGGGGAAACTCTGCGGCGGGCAGCAGGGTGATATCGTCCACTTTACCGGTGGAGCGCTGGCTTTCCGCTTCGAACAGGCGCAGGGATTCGATTTCATCGTCGAACAGCTCGATGCGGAACGGTTGCTCGGCGCCCATGGGGAAAATGTCCATGATGGCCCCGCGCACGGCAAACTCGCCGTGCTCGTACACGTTGTCGCGCTGCCGGTAGCCGCTGGCGACCAGCCGGCTGCGGGTGGCTTCCATGTCGAAACGATCGCCCACCTTGAGCAGGAAGCTGTTACCGGTGATATGTATCGGCGGCGCCAGCCGCTGCATTAGCGTATTCACCGGCACCACCAGAATGCCCTTGTGGGTAGTGGGCAGCTGGTGCAGAACCTGAATGCGGTCGCTGATAATGTCCTGATGTGGGCTGAACAGGTCGTAGGGTAGGGTCTCCCAGTCCGGAAACAGCATCACCGGGGTGTCGCTGCCGGCCAAGTAGAAGCTCAGTGAGTCGGTGAGCTGCTGGGCACGGCTGCTATTGGGTGCCAGCACCACCAATAAATGGTCCTGGCTGCGCGCCAGCTCGGCCAGCACTGCGGCCATGCTGCCGGCGTTGAGTCCGGCCCAGTCTTTGTAGTGCTCTCGCCCACTGGGAAAGAGGTTGCTGTCGGGGAGTAACTTCATTCAGACCCGTTCCTGCGCATTCGGTGGGCGCATATTGTAGCCAAGGGTGACGGTGCCGTCAGCGCCGTCTACACTGCGTAGCATCTTTTGGGGAGGTGACATGATCACATTACAACAATGGAAAGATTGTGAAGGACAGGCGTTTGCGCTGGAAAATGGCGATAACCTGGTGCTGGCAGAAGTGAACCTGCCGGTGTCTCCTGAGGGCTGGGAATGCTTTTCCCTGCTGTTTGCGGGCCAGCTACAACTGGAGCAGGGCGCCGTAACCTTGCGCAATGAGGGGCTGGGTGAGTCGTCCGTGTTTCTGGTGCCTGTGGGGCCGCTGGGCGCTGGCGATGGTACGCAATATTTCGAGGCGGTTTTCAATCGTCAGCTTGCCAGCGCATAAGCAGGTAGACACCTTTGTCTTCCTGTTCCACAAAGCCCAGTCGCTGATATAACCGCCGCGCCGGGTTGTTGCTTTCCACGTGAATGGTCAGGGGCTTGCCGGACTGGCGAGCCCGTGATTGCAGGGTGGAGAGAATCTGTGACCCCAGCCCTGTACCGCGAAAGGCGGGCAGCAGGGCGATATCCACAATGCGCATTTCTCGCTCCCAGTCCGAGAGATACAGCCGTCCGGCGGTTTCCCCGTTTAATTCAATCAGGTGCCGTTCCGCTTCCGGATAATGCTTAAGGTAGTGTTCGTGCTGCGCCTTGGCCTGCAGGGTCAGGAAGGCATCCTGCTGTGCTTTGGGCCAGCCGGTTTGCGCCACTTCTTCCTGGCGGGTGCTGGTGTAGATGGCCAGTAACATCGGTGTGTCGCTGTCACTGGCCGGGAGTAAACGGTAGCTATGCATTACGAACGGGAAGGGTAAACGCCGAACAGGGCCACAATGAAATTCACAAACAGTTGTGGTGTGACCGATTCTGCACCCACCGGAAGTGCATCCCAGGTCTGTTGCGTTTTTCCCAGGCCGCGATCAATGCTGACGCTGGTGGTAGCCACAACAGCACCGCTGGCATTGCTGCCGCTTTTGGCGCCCAGACGAACCTGAGCAAGCCCCGGCCCCGTGCCAGCGTGTACCGGGGAGCGCCCGCGGCAATCCGGTAAACCGAAGGTGGTTTCGCCGTCGCCACCGTAAATGGTGCCGAACAGGGAAAACAGCGCATCGTTCTGTGATACGGCCAATAGTTGCCCATCACAGAGTGCCCAGCCTCGTGGAGCAAAATTGCCGGCAAACATGCGAATTTCGCCTACAAAGGGTTCAGACATAGGAGCCTCTAGCTTCTGCTGGGAAAAAGCCCTTGCAGGGCGATGGCAAAGTTTAGCGCGATGGAGTGCATCTGCGCGCTTTGGGTAGCAACTGGCGTGCTATTCAGAGTGCTGCCCAGGTTGCGATCCAGGGTCAGGCTGTCCAGGGTGTCCCCGTTTTCGGTGTCGCTCAGGGTTCCCCCTAGGCTGCCTTGATTGATGCTGCTGCCCGGATGCATTGGCGTGCGGCCACGCAGTTCCGGTAGCGCAAAGCTGGTTCTGCCGTCGCCGCCGTAGGTGGTGCCCAGCAGAGAGTACAGGGACAGGTTCTGGTTGATGGGCAGAATCTGACCATCGCAAAACGCCCAGCCCCTGGGGGCAAAATTGAAGCCGTAAATGCGGATTTCAGCGAGAAAGGGTTCGCTCATCAGTAAATGACTCCTAGCTTCTGGATGGGAACAGCCCTTGCAGGGCAATAATGAAATTCAGGCCCAGGTAAGGGTGGCGCTGATCGCCCCCAGGTATTTTGGCGGCAATAGTGCGGGTGCTCTGGCTACTCCCCAGGTTGCGGTCCGGCGTGATGCCCTGCACAACCTTTACGGTCGACGCGCTATTTTGCTCAACCTGGCCCAGTCTGTATGACGGGAGCCCGGGGCCCTGACCGGGGTGTGCGGGTGCCCGGCCTTGCAGATTGGGCAAGGCCATTGTGGTACGGCCATCACCGCCATAAGTGGTGCCGATGAGGGCGAACAGGGCAGTATTCTGGCTGATAGGCAAAAGTTGCCCGTTACAGAAAGCCCAGTTACGCACAGCAAAGTTACCCGCAAAGATGCGGATTTCGGCGATAAAGGGTTCGCTCATAGTGGCCTCATACGCTGATCAGCAGGTTACTGCCCGGTTGCCAGCTCAAGTGAGCCAGCTGTTGAGCGCTGGTTTGGGGGAGCGTCAGTAGCGGGGTGGAACGATCTGCCCAGCAAAGTTGTTTCTGGCAACGGTCCATGACCAGCAACTGGTCGTTTACGGCGGCAATGACGCTTGGCATGTTCAAGCTGCTGACTTCGCTGCCCAGCGAGTGGCCGGCTAGCGAGAAGTGATGCAGCCGTCGGTCACCGAGAGTGAGCAAGCTAATGCGGTCGCCGGTTTTTGCCAGCGAGGCGGGGCCATTTAGCGGGTGATCGCTCTCAAGCCGATGTTGAATGCCGGTGTGTAGATTTAGGCTAACCAGGCGGTGGCCGTGCACGTCGGCAACAATAGCGTGTTCGCCACTGAGCACAAAGTCCGCCGGTTCCAGTAAATTGTTCAGCTCGACCAACCGGGCCAGGGAGCCGTCCGGGCGGAACCAGCGTAGCTGGCGCTGGCCGCGATCGAGCAGGACCACGTTGTCGCCGTCGAGCGCGGCCGCCACGATACGGGTGTCGTAGGAGGCGCTGGAGGTCAGGTTCAGTGTGTTGCCACTGCGTTGCCACAGGGCTTGGCGGCCATGGTCATTGACTTGCAGGCGCTGGTTATTGCCTAGGGCAATGGCGCGGATGCCACTGACCAGTTCCACACCGGTGGCGATGGGGCCAGCGGCCAAAGGCGTGCTTAACAGCACTCCGGCCGCGCCCCCTGCAGCGATGAATTGCCGTCGGGTGAGGGCCATCAGTTGGTGACCGCGCAAGTGATAGTGATAGTGGCCGGTGTGGCAGCGGCGCCGGTCTGCCACGTTTCGCAGCTGCCATTCCAGGCGTTGGCAGCACTGGGGTGGCTGTTAGTGATGTAGCTGTTGCTGGCACATTGAACGCCACCGGCAAGCACCACGCCGCTATCGCACTGGCAGCTTGCGGCGCTGTTGCAGGCTTTCTGGGTAACATTGTTGGTGCTGAAGGTGCCTGCGGGACCTGTCATGCCAGTAGGGCCCATCGTGCCTGGGGAGCCCATCGGACCGCTAGGACCCATCGTGCCTGCGGGGCCCATCATGCCGGGAGTGCCTGGGGAGCCAGGCATGCCTTGGGGGCCCATTGGGCCGATAGCACCGGGGGGGCCTTGCGGCCCGGTTGGGCCAGGGGTGCCAGCAGTGCCTGCGTCGCCGGTATCGCCCTTCGGGCCAATCAGTCCGCTCTCTGAGCCAACCCATTGGCCGAATTCATTAATCACAAGGTTATCGGCGATGCTGATCGTGCGGGGGGTTATGTCGCCATTAACTTGTTCGGCTTCACGAGCCTGTAAGGCGTAAGGGACGCTACCGGTGGTGACTGCCATCCGCGGCGTCATTTCGCTGTCGCCGTCGATGGCGAGGCCCAGCTCTACTTGGTTGCTGCCGAGCAGATCGTTGGGCAATGGGTTGTGGGGATCGTCACCGAGAATCACGCTATAGCGGCCGTCTTCGGCGGTGATGGTCTGTGTCTCGGTCCATAGAACGGCGCCGAGACCCTGAGAGTCGGTGGCGGTGCCGCTGTTGGTTTGGTAATCGGTGGTGCGCCCTGACATGTCATAAAGGGTGACCACAACATCAAAGGTTCCATGAAGAGGACGTTGGGAGCTGAGATCGGTGAGATAGCCCTGTATCACTAGGCGAGAGGGAACCTCGGCGTGAACGGAGGTTGTGGCAAACGCGCAGAGAAGCACTATTGCCGATAGGCAATAGCGAAGTGGTTGAAGCATCAAATTTTCCCCCAGTGATGCAGAAGGTTGGTCCTTCTGTCGTCGTTGTGGACAATGTTAGGCATCTTCTGGTGCAACAGACAAGTTCTATTCGCGATTCTTCCTGCCTATTTTTTGGTGCGCCGTCAATCTCAACATTCTTTCGGGTTGCAGGTAGGATGCGACCATTGGTTTTATTGCACAGAGGGTTGAGTATGAAGGCATCGGTTCAGGAACTGATGAATCTGTTCGATTTAGAGCAGCTGGAGAATAATTTGTTTCGGGGGCAAAGCGAGGCCAATGGGCAGCGCAGTGTGTTTGGTGGTTTGGTGGCTGGGCAGGCGTTGTTGGCTGCCTCGCAGACGGTGGATGATGCACGCCCCGTGCACTCCTTGCATGCGTATTTTTTGCGCCCCGGCGACTTTAATGTGCCGATCGTCTATTACGTTGACCGGATACGTGATGGCAAGAGTTTCACCACGCGCCGGGTGGACGCGATCCAGCATGGTCGGCCGATCTTCTCTCTGGCGGCGTCTTACCAAGTGGCGGAGGAGGGGGTTTCCCATCAGTCAGTTATGCCCGACGTGCCGGGGCCAGAGGGCCTCGAGAATGATGAGGGCATTCGCATGAAGCTGGTGGATCGGTTGCCAGAGCAGTTTCGAAAGGATTTTCTGACTGACCGGCCGGTGGAGTTTCGGCCGGTGACGCCGAAAGATTCCATCTCCTCTGAGCCCCAGGACCCTGTCCGCGAGGTTTGGTTCAGGGTGGTAGATCGGGTGGATGCCAACCCGATGATCCAGCGGGCTTTATTGGCCTACTGCTCCGACTATGGCCTGATGGGCACCGCCATGCTGCCTCACGGAATGAATTTCTGGCAGCCTAATGTGCAGTGCGCGAGCATTGATCATGCCATGTGGTTCCATAATGATTTTCGGATTGATGAGTGGCTGTTGTATCGCAGTGATAGCCCCTTCTCGGGCGGTTCTCGCGGGCTGAATTTCGGTGCTATTTATCGCCAGGATGGCACCTTGGTGGCGTCGGTGGCTCAAGAAGGGTTGATGCGCCTGCATCCCTCGGACAGCCCGGCGGAATGACAGAGCTGATCGACCTGCTGGAAGATGTTCGTGCTTGCCGGCTGTGTGAGCCGCATCTGCCGTTGGGGCCGAGGCCGGTGGTGCAGGCCGGTCAGGGCGCGCGGTTACTGATTGTGGGGCAGGCGCCGGGGGCCCGCGTTCATGAAACCGGGATTCCCTGGAACGATCCGTCCGGCGAGCGGCTGCGAGACTGGCTACAGATTGGCCGTGAAACGTTCTATGACGAGAGTCAGGTCGCGATCGTCCCTATGGGGCTGTGTTATCCGGGCCGGGGCAAGGGTGGGGACCTGCCGCCGCGACCGGAATGTGCGCCCCAGTGGCATGGCCCTTTGCTGGCGGAGTTGCCCAATCTGCGGCTGACATTGTTGGTAGGACGGTATGCCCAACGCTTTTATCTGGCGAAGCCCGGCAAAACACTCACAGACACAGTGTGGCATTTTGCCCGGGCGCTGGATCAGGGTTTTTTCCCACTACCCCACCCCAGCCCCCGCAATCGCCTGTGGTTGCGGCAACGGCCCTGGTTCGAGGAAGAGGTGGTGCCGGTGCTGAGGAAACAGGTTGTCTCCGCCTTGCACAGGGCGCCGGACGAATGATACTCCTGTAGTAGCGGGTGTTTATCTTTGTCTGCGCCGGATAGCGGGTTTTGGCGTGCTATCTTCCGCTAATCCGGGTGGATAATGTGGTCTTTTGGCGCTATTATGCGCGCCCCGAACTCCACCACCGCAGGTGAGATGGGAAGCATGGCAATGATGCCGCTCTCCGTCGCCTGAACCCAAACTGAGAGGGCCATCTCCGTGAGCAAACTGGAAGACCATTTCGGACGCTGGAAGAATCGCGAAGAAATTGCAGAAGCCATGATTCCCATGATTGGACGACTGCATCGTGAAAAGAATGTTACCACGACCGTGTACAGCCGTTCCCTGGTCAACAAGTCTGTTATCCAGATTCTGAAAAGCCACCGTTTCGTCAAGCAGGTTGAAGATTCTGAGCTGTCTGTGGTCGATACTTTCCCGATTCTTCAGGAAGTGGCGAAGTCGGATCTCGGCCCTTGTCGAATCGATATCGGTAAATTGGCGGTGGAGTACAAGAAAGACAATCGTGGCCTGTCGATTGAAGATTATGTCCGCGAAGAATTGTCTGAAGCAGTGAGCAGCAAAATCGACATGCCTGAGCGTACCGATGTGGTGTTGTACGGGTTCGGTCGTATCGGCCGTATTCTGGCTCGTCTGTTGATTGAGAAAGCCGGTTCCGGTGATGGCCTGCGCCTGAAAGCCATTGTGGTGCGTGAATCTGGTAAGGGTGATTTGCAGAAGCGCGCTAGCCTGATGCGTCGTGATTCTGTGCACGGCCCGTTTGCCGGTACTATCGCTGTTGATGAAGAAGACAACGCCATTATCGCCAACGGTAATTTCATCAAGGTGATTTACTCCAGCGACCCGGCGTCTATCGATTACACCGCTTACGGCATTGATAATGCTGTGGTGATTGATAACACCGGCAGATGGCGTGACGAGGAAGGCCTGTCTCAGCATTTGCAATGCAAGGGTGTCTCTCGGGTAATGTTGACCGCGCCAGGCAAGGGCAACATGAAGAACATCGTTCACGGTGTGAACAATGACCTGATCGAAGACAGCGACAAGATCATTTCTGCAGCAAGTTGCACCACCAATGCCATCGTTCCGCCGCTGAAAGCGCTGGAAGACAAGTTCGGTATTGAGTTCGGTCATGTGGAAACCGTGCACTCCTACACCAACGACCAGAACCTGCTGGATAACTTCCACAATGGCCCCCGTCGTGGTCGGTCTGCTCCACTGAACATGGTGCTGACCGAAACGGGTGCGGCCACTGCTGCCACCAAGGTGTTACCGAACCTTGACGGCAAGCTGACCGGCAACTCCATTCGCGTTCCTACTCCGAACGTGTCCATGGCGATCCTGAACCTTACCTTGGGTAAAGAAACTACCCTTGAAGAGCTCAACGATTACCTGCGTTGGGTAAGTCTGCATTCTCCGTTGCAGCGTCAGGTGGATTTCGTAAGCAGCCCGGACGCGGTATCTACCGATTTTGTCGGCTCCCGTCACGCCTCCGTAATTGACGCAGAAGCGACCATTGTTAATGGCCGTCACTGCGTGTTGTATGTGTGGTACGACAACGAGTTCGGCTACAGCTGTCAGGTTTTGCGTATCCTGCAGCAGATCTCCGGGGTGGAATTCCCGGCGTATCCAAAAGACTGAGCCCCGGAATGAAGAAGCCCGCCCCGCGGGCTTTTTTCGGTGTATTCTTCGCTTGTCTGTCGTACCAGAATAGATCTATACGACAAAAGGCGGGGGCTGACGGTGCTGGCGAACAGGCAGGTGCGACCTTATAATGTGCCCGCCGGGTTTTTGTCGGTATCCATTGCACATTCCGGAATTTGCGAACGTTTCCTGTAAAACCCGGTTTATCCGGGCCACTCAGGTGGCGTGCCTCGACTTCAGCAACATGCAACGTGGGCGAGAAACTATGATTAAAATCAGGAAGGGCCTTGATCTGCCCATCGCTGGTGCACCGCGCCAGGCGATTGAGGAAGGTCACCAGGTTCGTTCTGTTGCCGTGCTCGGCGGTGACTATGTGGGCATGAAGCCCACTATGGAGGTTCGCGAGGGAGACGTGGTCAAAAAAGGCCAGCTGATCTTTACGGACAAGAAAACCGAGGGTGTGAAATATACCGCTCCTGCGGCCGGTAAAGTGATCGCCATCAATCGCGGTCACAAACGTGTTCTTCAATCCGTGGTGATTGAAATAGCCGACCAGGAAGACGAAGTCACCTTCGCCTCTTACAGTGCTGACCAACTAAGCTCTCTTGATCGCGAGGCGGTGCAGCAGCAGTTGGTAGATTCCGGTGAGTGGACGCTGCTGCGCACTCGCCCGTTCGGCAAGGTGCCGGCACCGGGTAGTACGCCCAATTCAGTTTTCGTCTCTATTCTTGATACCAACCCTTTGGCGCTAGATCCGGCTGTGGTGATCAAGGAAAGTGAGCAGGCTTTTCGCCATGGTTTGACCGTGCTGAGCCGTCTCACGGATGGTCCGGTATGGGTCTGTCGCGGCCCCAATACCGATCTGCCCAGTTTGGTGGGCGGGCAGGTTCGTGAAGAAGCGTTTTCCGGTAAGCATCCGGCGGGCAATGTGGGAACCCACATTCACCATCTAGACCCGGTCGGTTTGAACAAGACGGTTTGGTCAGTGGGCTATCAGGATGTGATTGCTATCGGCAACTTGTTCACCGAAGGCAAGATTAGCTCCAGCCGTGTGGTGGCGCTGGCAGGCCCGCAGGCGAAAACTCCGCGCGCTTTACGTACCCGTGTGGGCGCCAGCGTGGACGATTTTGCCCAGGGTGAGCTGAAAGAGGGCGATAACCGCCTGATCTCCGGTTCCGTGCTGAACGGTCACAACGCCCGTGGCCCGATCGCTTGGTTGAGCCGGACAACAAACCAGCTGACCGTCCTGCGTGAAGGGCATGAACGGGAGCTGTTGGGTTACATTTCACCCGGCGCCAACCGTTTCTCTCTGATGAATATCTATCTGTCCAAGTTGATGCCGGGCAAGCGTTTCAATTTCACCACTACTACCAATGGCTCTGAACGTGCCATGGTGCCGGTGGGGGCCTATGAAGAAGTGATGCCACTGGACATTTTGCCGACCCAGCTGCTGCGTGCACTTATAGTGGGTGATACCGACAGCGCTACGGCCCTGGGCGCCTTGGAGTTGCTGGAAGAAGATCTGTCTCTGTGCACCTTCGTGTGCCCGGGCAAATATGAATACGGTCCGATTCTGCGCGACAATCTGACCACGATTGAGGCGGAGGGCTGAGCATGGGTATGAGAAAGTTTCTGGATGACAAAGTGTCCCCCCATTTTCACGAGGGCGGCAGATTCGAGAAGTATTACACCTTCTATGAAATGTTCGACACCATGCTCTACACCCCGGATTCGGTAACCCGTTCCGCGGCTCACGTACGTGATGGTCTCGACCTGAAACGAATCATGATGACGGTGTGGTTCTGCACCTTCCCGGCGATCCTGTTCGGTCTGTACAACACGGGCTACCAAGCCAACCTGCAGATCAGCGAGTTTGGCTACAGTGCCATCACTGGCTGGCGTAGCGATATCGTCATGGCGCTGACCGGTTTTGATCCGGGTAGCCTGTGGGCGAACGTGCTGCATGGTGCAGTTTATTACATCCCGATTTTGCTTACCGTGTACATCGGTGGCTTTATCTGGGAAGGCCTGTTTGCCTGGAAGCGCGGCCATGAGGTGAACGAAGGTTTCTTCGTAACGGGTATTCTGTTTACCCTGATTTTGCCCCCGGCGATTCCGCTGTGGCAGGTATTTCTGGGCATTTCCTTCGGCGTAGTGATTGGCAAGGAAGTCTTTGGCGGGACCGGCAAGAATTTCCTGAACCCAGCACTGGTGGGCCGTGCGTTCTTGTACTTTGCTTATCCGGCGCAAATGTCCGGTGATGCTATCTGGACGGCAGTAGACAGCTATTCAGGCGCCACTCCATTGTCACTGGCCGCGTCTGGCGACCTGAATTTTGCGGCCGGTCTGGCCGGCAATGCACTGACCGAGGGTGCCAATGCGGCCACCGCCAGCCTCACTTGGATGAACACCTTCCTGGGTGGGATTCAGGGCTCTATCGGTGAAACCTCCACACTGGCGATTTTGATCGGTGGCGCTGTATTGCTAATGACCAAGATTGCCTCCTGGCGCATCGTGCTGGGCGTGCTTTTGGGCATGCTGGGCATGTCTACACTGTTTAATCTGATCGGTTCCGATACCAACACCATGTTCGCAATGCCTTGGTACTGGCACCTGACTGTGGGCGGCTTTGCCTTTGGCATGATCTTCATGGCCACCGACCCGGTATCTGCCTCTATGACCAACGTGGGCAAATATGTCTTCGGTGCACTGATCGGTGTAATGACGGTGTTGATTCGGGTGATTAACCCGGCCTTCCCGGAGGGCATCATGCTGGCGATTTTGTTCGCTAACCTGTGTGCTCCATTGATTGATTACTTTGTCACCCAGGCGAATATACGTCGCCGCCTGCGTCGGACCGGGGGAGAAGTGTAATGGCTGGAAATAACGAAAGTGTCAGCAAAACACTGTTGGTCGCCTTCCTGGTGTGTGTAGTGTGCGGCGTAGTGGTTGCCACTGCGGCCGTGAGCCTGCGCCCGGTTCAGGCGAAGAACCAGCTTCTTGATAAGCGAATGAACATCCTCCAAGCAGCAGGTTTGTATCAAGAAGGTACGGATGTGCAAGAAGTGTTCAAAACCATCGAGCGCAAGTTTGTCGAAATCGAGACCGGCAAGTATGTAGATATGCCGGAATCCTATGATCAGCGTAAAGCTTCCAATGACCCAAGCCAGTCTCGGTCGTTGAGTGGCGACACGGATATTGCGGGTATCAAAAACCAGGCAAAAGTCGCCGAGGTGTACCTCGCCAAAGATGATAGTGGTGCGTTAAGCCGGATTATTGTGCCAGTTCACGGCTATGGCTTATGGTCTACCCTGTATGGGTTCCTGGCGCTCGAGCCGGACGCAAATACGGTGGCTGGGCTCGGTTTTTACGAACACGGTGAAACCCCGGGTCTGGGCGGTGAAGTGGATAACCCCAAGTGGAAAGCACTGTGGGAAGGCAAGAAGCTTTACGGTGAGCAGGGGGAAGTGGAAATCCAGGTGATCAAAGGAACCGTGGATAGCAGAACCTCAAACGCGGAATACAAGGTTGATGGTCTGGCCGGCGCAACCCTGACCAGCAAGGGCGTAAGCAACTTGCTGCGTTTCTGGGTAGGCGAAAACGGTTTGGGCCCCTATCTAAAGCGTATGCAAGACGGTGATACCGCGGTGGCTTCGGATGCCGCGACGCCTAAGCAACCGGAAGGAGAGGCGTAATGGCGGAGAAAACAAAGGACATTCTGTTAGGTCCGATTTTCGACAATAACCCCATCGCTTTGCAGATATTGGGTATCTGTTCCGCGCTGGCGGTGACCAGTAACCTGAGTACCACGGCGACAATGTGTATTGCATTGACTGTGGTAACCGCGTTCTCGAACTTTTTCGTGAGTTCGATTCGCAACTATATTCCTTCCAGTATCCGCATCATCGTGCAGATGACCATCATCGCATCGCTGGTAATTGTGGTGGACCAGTTCCTCAAGGCTTATGCCTACAGTATTTCCAAGCAGCTGTCGGTATTCGTGGGGCTGATTATTACCAACTGTATCGTGATGGGGCGTGCGGAAGCGTTCGCCATGAAAAACCCGCCGATTCCTTCCTTTCTCGACGGTATTGGGAATGGCTTGGGCTACTCGGCAATTCTACTGGGGCTGGGTTTCATACGCGAACTGCTGGGCGCGGGTAGCTTGTTTGGGTATCAGGTTCTGCCGAAGGTTGCGGAAGGCGGCTGGTACATGACCAATGGCATGATGCTGCTGCCTCCCAGCGCTTTCTTCCTGATTGGGCTGTTTATCTGGGGCATTCGTGCCTGGAAGCCGGAGCAAGTGGAAGAGGACGACTTCAAGATGAAGCCTAACACCCGTGTCAGCGACGCGTTCTAACGGAGACGAGGAATGTTTGAACACTATTTAAGCCTGTTCGTCCGCGCCGTCTTTGTCGAAAACATGGCGTTGGCCTTCTTCTTGGGCATGTGTACGTTTATTGCGATCTCCAAAAAGATCCAGACTGCGATTGGTTTGGGGATTGCGGTGGTTGTGGTACTGACGATCACTGTTCCGGTGAATAATCTGATTTTGCACTACCTGCTTGAAGAAGGCGCACTTTCTTGGACCGGTAGCGAACAGCTTGCCAGCCTGGATCTGCGTTTCCTTGGGCTGCTTAGCTATATTGGCGTGATTGCGGCGATCGTGCAGATTCTGGAAATGACTCTGGATAAGTATGTGCCAAGCCTGTACAACGCGCTGGGTGTTTTCCTGCCGCTGATTACCGTGAACTGTGCCATCTTGGGTGCTTCTCTCTTTATGGTGGAGCGCGATTACGGCTTTGGCGAGTCTGTGGTGTATGGCGTCGGCGCTGGCGTGGGCTGGGCTCTGGCCATCACCCTGTTAGCCGGTATCCGTGAAAAGCTGAAGTACAGTGACGTACCCGATGGCCTAAAAGGCCTGGGCATCACCTTCATTACTGTGGGTCTGATGTCACTGGGCTTTATGTCTTTTTCCGGTGTGCAGCTGTAAGCGAGGGGTTGAATCATGAGTTTTGAGATTATTCTCGGTGTTGTCATGTTCACCGCCATCGTACTGGCGCTGGTGGCAATTATCTTGGCTGCCCGCTCTCGGTTGGTGAGTACGGGTAACGTGGAAATCGCCATCAACGACGATCCAGAAAAGTCCATTGAAGCCCCGGCTGGCGGCAAGCTGCTGGGCACTCTGGCAGATCAGGGTATCTTCTTGTCCTCTGCCTGTGGTGGTGGCGGTACTTGTGCCCAGTGTCGCTGTCAGGTACTTGAGGGCGGTGGAGACATTCTTCCTACTGAAGAAGGTCATTTCACCAAGGGCCAGATTCGCGATGGCTGGCGCTTGAGCTGTCAGGTCAGTGTGAAGCAGGACATGAGCATCCAGGTGCCTGAAGAATTCTTCGGAGTTAAAAAATGGGAGTGCGAGGTTGTTTCCAATAATAACGTTGCCACTTTCATTAAAGAGCTGACGTTGAAGCTGCCGGAAGGCGAGAACGTGGACTTCCGTGCGGGCGGTTATGTGCAGCTGGAAGCGCCGCCGTTTGATGTGAAGTTTTCCGACTTCGATATCGACGAGGAATATCGCGGTGATTGGGAACGTTTCAACTTTTTCGACCTAAACACCAAGAATAACGAAGAAGTGATCCGCGCCTATTCCATGGCCAATTACCCGGAAGAGAAAGGTATCCTCAAGTTCAATATCCGTATTGCGACGCCGCCGCCAGGCTCCAAGGATATTCAGCCGGGTATCATGAGTTCTTACGTTTTTAACCTGAAACCGGGCGACAAGATCACCGTATTCGGGCCTTTCGGTGAGTTCTTCGCCAAGAAAACCGACGCGGAAATGATCTTCATTGGTGGGGGTGCCGGCATGGCCCCCATGCGCAGCCATATTTTTGACCAGCTCAAACGGTTGAGTTCCAAGCGCAAGATCAGCTTTTGGTACGGAGCCCGGAGTGTTCGCGAGTGCTTCTACAATGAAGAGTACGACCTGCTTGCTGATGAAAATGATAACTTCGAGTGGCATTTAGCCTTGTCGGACCCCCAGCCTGAAGACAACTGGGACGGCCTCACAGGCTTTATCCATAATGTGCTGTTCGAACAGTATCTGAAGGACCATCCGGCCCCTGAAGACTGCGAGTACTACATGTGTGGTCCGCCAATGATGAACGCGTCTGTCATCAAGATGTTGGAAGATCTGGGCGTGGAGCCAGAAAACATCCTGTTGGATGACTTTGGCGGATGATCTCAAACGCCGGCCTTCGAGCCGGCGTTTTGTTAGCGACAAGTTGCTATAACGCGATATTTGTTTTCAGGTTTTGACCGTTGCTGTTTGGCTCCCACCGTTAATCGCGGGCGAAGCCTCACAGAAAATGGCGCCTTTTCTGCGTTCCAGCCTGACGCTTGAAGCTTGTTTTTTGCTCTATACCTCCGGATCTGAACAATGCTCCGCATCCTCTCTGTACTGGCTCTTTCTCTGTCTCTGCTGCTTGGTGGCTGTGATGACAGCAAGAATCGTCTTTCTGCACTCAGTGGCCCGACCATGGGGTCCACCTGGAGTGTGAAATATACGGGTGCGCCGGATAAAGGTGTAGAAGCATTGAAGGCGGATATTGAAGCGGCACTGGAGCAGGTGAATGCGCAGATGAGCACCTATCGCCCGGAGTCCAACCTCAGTCGTTTCAATAATGCCGAGCCTGGCGCTTTGGTATCGCTGCCTGCGGATACGGTGAAGGTGCTGGTTGCAGCATTATCCCTGTCGGAACAGACGGGGGGCGCCTATGACGTGACAGTGGGGCCATTGGTCAACCTGTGGGGATTCGGGCCTGACTCGGATCGATTTGAGCCACCGCAAGACAGTGACATTGAGAGGGCGCTTGGCCGGGTAGGCTGGCAGAAATTATTGCTCAACGAACAACAGTTGCTGCAGCCCGGGGGCGTGTATGTGGATTTGTCATCCATTGCGAAAGGGTTTGCAGTGGACAAGGTGGCAGGCCTGTTGGATCACCACGGTGTGAATAATTATCTGGTGGAAGTGGGTGGCGAATTACGTGGCAAGGGCTCCAAGCCCTACAATAAACCTTGGCGAGTTGCCGTCGAGAGGCCCATTGCAGGTGTCCGTGAGGTAGAGCAGGTGGTAGACCTTCAGGATATGGCGCTGGCAACCAGCGGCGATTATCGTAATTTCTTTGAATCGCAGGGGCACTTGTATTCCCATACGATTGACCCACGTACGGGTTACCCGGTGGAACACAAGCTTGCCTCGGTATCCGTTTTGCACAAGAGTGCAATGATGGCAGACGGGCTAGCCACGGCCATGACGGTGCTGGGGCCGGAGCAAGGAATGGCTTTTGCCAAAGACCATGAACTGGCCGTATTTTTTATTGTCAGAACTGATAAGGGCGTGAAGGAGTTATCGACTTCGGCCTTTGATGCAATTATGGAGGGTCAGTGACATGTTCATGACTATTGTGGCGGCAGTAATTTTTATCGGCCTGCTTTTCGCTGGCATGGCTGTGGGCGTGATTCTTTCCAACAAGCCGGTAAAGGGCTCCTGTGGTGGCTTGGCGGCATTGGGCATGAAACAGGATTGTGAAATCTGTGGCGGTAACGACGACGAATGTGAAGAGAACATTCGCAAGGTTAACAGCGAAAAAGCGGCGGCACTGGGTAAGGACGTGATGAAGATCTAATATTGCGCCGTGATTGAAAGAGCCCGCCTTGTGCGGGCTTTTGTATCTGGCTTTCCATAGGAGTACCGTCGCTCCCCCCTCCCGGCGCTCCGCCATTCGCGGTCGACCTTCGAACGTTGCTACGCTTCATTCCTGCAGTAAGGTGTTTTCAGAGGTGGCTCAATACCACTGCTGTACGCAGTTTTGCCTGCCCGTATTGCCGCATTTGCTCAAACTTATCGCGTGTAATAGGGACATGTTGGCAATCCATGGGCACCTGGTCTTCGCTAGGGTCTGGATCGTGGATGTAGAAGGACTCCTCATCGCTGCCACTAATAGCGACCCAGTGCGGCGCTTTGCGCCCATCCAGTCGCCAGGTACTGATCAGCACTAACACAATGCTGCCGGCACTAATGGCGTTATTCAAATCGGTAATGCTGAAATCGTCGTAACAGACCGGGACCCTGTGCCGCGAGCATTCACTGACAAAATAGTCGTGCAAGGTAGTAATCACGGCTTTCTTGCCGCCGTCACGTACCGAATCCAGAAACAACGGACCGGCCTGGTTACACCAAACACGGGCGCTAAGCCCGCGCTGCCGAGCGGCCAGAGCGAGACCGAGCGGATGACAGCCACCATGGCCTGCGGTCATGTAGATGGTGGTGGCTTCACGCCATATCAACAGCTCTTCGGTGACCGTGGGCGCCTGTTTTTTCAGGGCCGCTAAGGCCATCAGTAGGCAGGCGGGCCCGCAAGTGAAAGGCGTGGTTTGCTGAACCCAAGGTAACTGCAAACGCCCTGTTTGAGTTGAGGCAGCGTGCGCTTGGCCTGTTAGGTCGGGTAAGTCAGCTAAATAGTGCAGCCGTTTTTGATAACGCAGAGCGTCTTCGTGGTCCTCGTAATAATCTACCGTCTGGGCAAACAGGCGGTAGCCCAAGCGTTCGTACAGAGCGATGGCCGCGGTGTTGTCTCTGCGGACTTCCAGGCGCAGAAACAGACGGCGTTGCTGATGTGCGTAGCCCTCGGCGGCGCCCAGTAACTGTTCTCCGAGGTTTTTGCCCCGCTGCTGCGGATCCACTGCTATGGAGTAAAGGCGAGCAAGCCGTGTGCCGGGTTGCAGCAACACCAGCGCATAGCCAGCCAGTTGTTGCTGTTCGTTCAGGGCAACGATAAGGCCGGCGTGCTGACGCTTGAGCCATTGGCGAAAACTGCGTCGGGTAAGGCGGTCGGACAAGAAACAGCGCTCCTCCAGTGCAGTGAGGCCATCTAGATCTTCTGGAAGAGCGGGGCGGAGAGAAAAAGCGCACATAATCCTTTGTCCTTGAAGGTCTTCAGAATAAGGCAGCCGGTATTGTCCTACCAGCATTATTGATGCGGTGAGTAGTGGTGGCGTGGCGGTCAGCGCGGCATACTGCACACAACAAACAGGGAGGGTATCAATGCATAAGCAGGATCCGGTCAGAGGATTGATATTGTCGGGCGGGGGGGCGCGTGGTGCTTACCAGGTCGGCGTTCTTGCAGCGATTGCGGAAATGGTTCCCCGTGGTGCACCGAACCCGTTTCCGATTATTTGCGGCACCTCGGCGGGAGCGATCAATGCGACGGCCTTAGCGGCAAATGCGGGCAACTACCGAGCTGGGGTACGAGGGCTGGAGCGAGTTTGGTCCAATATTACTGCTGAGCAGGTGTATCGCACAGACCTCTATGCCTGCATTCGTGGCGTGCTGCGTTGGTTTTTCTCTGGTGTGGCGACAGGTAAAACCCCGGAGCGCAGTTCGCTACTTGATAATACGCCGCTACAACGATTGCTATCGCTGGTGATTAATTTTCGTCGTATTCAGGAGAGCTTGGATCAGGGGCATTTGCGAGCGCTGGCGATTACAGCTTCAGCCTATGCAAGCGGTGAATCAGTGAGTTTTTATCAAGGCACGGATGAGCTTGCCGAATGGACTCGCTCCCGCCGTAAGGGTAAGCGTTCGCAAATTGGGGTAGAGCATTTGTTGGGCTCAGCGGCCATTCCCATCCTGTTTCCCGCAACTAAGGTAGACAAGGCTTATTATGGTGACGGGGCACTGCGCCAGCTTGCTCCATTAAGCCCAGCGCTACATTTGGGCGCTACGCGCCTACTGGTGATTGGTGTGTCTGGTAATGTGAGTCCCGGCCATCTGCGTCAGCTAAGTGGGTACCCCTCAATGGCCCAGGTGCTGGGGCATGTGCTCAATAGTGTTTTCGTCGACACGCTGGAAGGGGATGTTGAGCGGCTTGAGCGCATTAATCACACTCTGTCGGCCCTGGGAGAGCGTGCGCGCAGGAAAAAAGATATCAAGCTGCGAGAGGTGGATGTATTAAAGATATATCCCTCTCGGCCCATTGATGAAATCGCGGCAGAACATCTTCGCGAATTACCTCGTTCCTTGCGGTTTTTTCTGCGCAGCTCCGGAGCGACCCGCTCTCCCGGAGCCAGTGCCATGAGTTACTTGCTATTTGAGCCTGGGTTCACCAATGCGTTGATTGAAATGGGCCGTAAAGATGCCATGGCCCGTAAAGATGAGATCATAGCGTTCTTGAGCGATCAGCCGTTAATGGAAGCGGCCTCCGAGGACGTGTAACAGTGCTTGCGGCGGAAGTGGCTGACAAAGCTGGTGGGGAAGTCGGTGATGATGCTATGCACCTTGAGTTTGGCAAGCCGTTCGGCTTCTGTCAGGTCGTTTACCGTCCACACAGAGACCTTTAATCCACGACGTTTCGCTCGACGCATCAGTGCAGTACCGACCAGTGAGTAATGAGCGATGACCCAGCTACAGCCCAGCCCCTTGGCTCTGCGAGTGGGTTGCAGGTAACGATACTGGCACACATAGCCTCGCTCGATATCCGGGGCCATGGTACCGATCATGCGCAGAAAACCGGTGTGACTTGAAGTGATTATCACCCGCGATTGTAGCTGCTGATCATGGATCATGTGCGTCAGGTGATGGGCCAGCTGGTGGAGGACGGTACGGTCTGCACCCTTCACTTCAAATTGAAAGCGCATTGCCGGGCCGCATAGTTCAATGACCTCCTGCAGTGATGGAATGCCGGTGGGGCTGTGCCAACCGGGGGTATTGCGGCGGGCGTCCATGACACCGAGCTGAGCGCGGGTGTATTGGCGTACATTGCCACGGACCCCGGTGGTGCGCGTCACGTCGCTGTCATGCAGCACGATCAGTTGGCCATCAGAGGATAACCGTACATCCAGTTCCATTTCGGTTACCCCGGCTTCTATCGCCACTTGGAAGCTGGCCAGGGTGTTTTCCGGCGCCTCACCGCGGGCGCCACGGTGGCCCACCAAGGCTGGATAGATTGACGAGGCGGTTAGGTCGGTCATGGGCAGTGTCATAGCGCTATTCTTTGCGAGAAAGATGACAGCGCTGTGACCGAGACACAAGAGCTACTGTTGTCATTTTTATGACTTGAAACTGTTTTATTGTTTCAACGTTTCTCGCCGCCGAGCTTCACCATGTTAAAGCTGTTGAAACGTTATAGCCGACTATTCCTGGCCAGCTGGGCTCCACGTTACCAAGGGCAAGGGCACGGCTTCTCGTTGCAACGACTGCTGGTGATGCTGGTGTTCTGGCCAGCTTTTTTGCTGGTGCAGGCGATTAATGGCATGGGGCTGGGGCTGGATTACCTGCTATTTCCGGGGTTTCGCCGGGTGTCGGTGCACCAGTCATTATTTGTGATCGGCGTGCCGCGCAGCGGTACCACTTTCCTGCATCGCCTGCTGGCGATGGATTCGCGTTTCACGACGACCGCCCTATGGGAGCTACTGTTCGCCCCCTCGATTACCCAGCGCTATTTCTGGACCGGTTTAGCGCGCATGGATAAGTGGATAGGCCGGCCGGGGGCTAGACTGGTCTGTTGGTTGGAACGGCGTCTGTTGGGTGGGCTGGATGGTGTGCACAAGACCGGCTTGCTTGATCCGGAAGAGGATTACCTGGGGTTGATCCCCGTATGGGGCTGTTTTCTGCTGGTGCTTGTGGTTCCCGTTTCTTCTCTCTGGCAACTGACGTTTTTGGATCGCGATGGCAGTGCGGATGAGAAACAGCGATTGATGCAATCCTACCGCCGCTTTGTGCAGCGCCACCTTTACTTCCACGGACAGGGGAAAACCCTGTTATCGAAGAATCCCTCGTTTACCCCGTGGATGGAAACCTTGGCAGAGGCCTTTCCGGATGCCCGTTTTATTGGCTGCCTACGTAGCCCCACGGCGGCGGTGCCATCGCAGGTGAATTCGATCCTGATCGGTGCGCGCCTGTTTGATGGCCGCGACACTACCGCTTACTGGCGGGAAGGGTTTCTAGCAATGCTGGAATACTACTATCTGCATTTGATAGAAGTGGCCGAACAAATGCCGCAACAGCGCCGGGCGTTATCGGTGATGGAGACCCTGGTGCGCGCTCCCGGCGATACCGTGCTGGGTTTTTACCGTCGTTTTGGCTGGCAAGCAGACGCGCATTTCCGTGAGCAGCTGCAGGAGCAAGACCGCAAAGCCAAACAGTACCGTAGTGGTCACCACTACTCACTGGACGCCTTGGGCGTCAGTGATGAGGAATTGCTGCAGAGGTTTGGTTGGGTTTATGAGCGTTTTGGCTTTATCAAACCCGATGGCTAACGCCGCCCCTGTGGGAAGCGGTGCGCCCACCGCGAAGTGGCGGGAAGTGTTAGCGTCACCTGACGCCTGCGCATGTGGCATGTTGTATCTAGTGTGCAGCCTGTTTGGCTTTTGTCATACCTTGTCGCACTTTCCGCGTTATGGGTGGCCTTGCTGTCACATTCTCGACATGAGCGGCCCGGATACTGCCGTGCATGGATACCAAAGAGCTACGCATACTGTTTGTGGTGGATGCAATCAAAGGGCGGAATGGCGTCGGTGCCTACTTCCAAGACCTGGTGTCGCATCTAAAAAATCAAGTGGCGCAAGTGGAGTTGGTGCAGCCTTGCATGCACAATCCCCATCCTTGCCAAGGGGCGTCTGTTCCGATTCCGGGTGATCCCACCCAGCGTCTGTTTTTTCCCAAGGTGCGAGAACTCAGTGCCTTGGTCTGGGAAATGAAACCCGATGTGATCGTCATTCCTGGCCCCGGTATTTTCTCCATGATCGGGTACTGGATTGCCAAGAAATGGGGTATTCCGGTGTGCGTAACTTTCCAGACAGATTACAACCGTCTGGTGGAGCTGTATTGGGGTAAGCGGTTGGCGCGGCTGGCCGGGGGTTTTCTCAACTGGGTGAATCTCACTTTGTTTCAGGGCAGCGAAACCGCCGCCACCATCTGCGAATCGATGATCGTCCAGGCCCGTGCAGCAGGAGCGCGCAACCCTCAATTGGTAGGCACACCGTTGGCCCAAGAGTTCGTGCACACGCCAGTGGCGGAGCTGGATAATACGGTTCAGCGGGTCTGTTATGTGGGCCGGCTGGCGGCGGAAAAGAATATTGAATCCTTTCTCGCGCTGGCATCCCAGCGCCCGGATCTGCAATTTGAAATCGCCGGAGACGGCCCCCTGCGTAACAAGGTGGAAAACGCCTGCCGCGAACAGAATAATCTGCATTTCCATGGCTGGTGTACCCGTGAACAAGTGGTCAGCATGTTGGATCGCTGCCAAGTACTGGTGCTTCCTTCATCGGTGGAAGCCTTTGGCACGGTCGCGCTGGAAGCCATGGCACGTGAGCGGCTGGTGATTACTACGCCGGCCTGCGGCATCAACGAATGGCCGGCATTGGCTAATGGATTGTGGGTGATGAAGGCGGGGGAGAGCCTGTTCGATACTGTTGAGCGATTGCAGTCACTAAGCCCGGTGACTCGTGTATTCAAAGCCCGTCAGGCACGCCAGGCGGCTCTAGCCATGAACGACGATGCGGTTACCCAGTGGACGGCGGTGCTGGCCCACTGTGCTTCATTGGCGCCAACTTCGAGCCGGGCACTGCCTTCTCCCACCTTGGCGCTACTGCGTCGTTTGAGCAGCAATTATCTACGCAATGCGCTCTGACTTATTAACCGCGCTAGTCTCGATTCATGACGTGATGCCCGAGACGCGGGCGCAGGTAACGGCCATGCTGGCGCGGTTACGCTTGCCTTGTGAAGTGGTAACCTTGTTAGTGGTGCCGGGTAAAGATTGGCAGGAGGGTGATCTTGATTGGTTGCGAAGCCTGCAGAACTCGGGGCATCCATTAGCCGGGCATGGCTGGTCCCATCGTTGTCAGCCCCCCGTGACGCTTTATCACCGCTTGCACAGTGCGCTGTTGTCACGGGATGTGGCGGAGCATCTGTCGTTTTCCGGCGATGGTATTCACCGATTGGTGTGGGATTGTTATCGCTGGTTTATCCGAAACGGGCTGAGCCCCTCACCCCTCTATGTGCCACCGGCTTGGGCGCTGGGTGCGCTCTCTCCGGCGCAGCTTTCCCGGTTGCCATTTCGGTATGTGGAAACCCTTTTCGGACTCCATGATGCTCAAGAGCAAACGTTTACCCGGCTACCTTTAGTGGGCTTTGAGGCGGATACTGCTTTTCGGGCCTGGGTGTTGGGCTTTTCTAATGCGGTGAATATTAGCCGGGCTCGGCGCGCGGGGGTGCCGGTGCGTATCGGGTTACACCCGCACGATTTTGAGTTGCGCCTTGGCAACAGAATTTCACCGTTACTGAAATCCTTATCGCAGGCATTACCGTATCCGCAGTTAGGCCTGGAGTCCGGATTTATAGAGGATAGATCGGCACGTTAGGTACGTTACACGGTCACGGTTTCGCCCGCGCTGGCGTGAGAATGGCCGTTATGCGGTTAACGTCAGTCTCGAAAACGCTTGCCCAGGTCATCATAAGCATCCACACGCCGGTCGCGCAGATAAGGCCAGATGCGGCGGACGGATTCGCTGCGTTGCAGGTCTACATCGGCGAGCAGTACCTGCTCGTTATCGCTGTTGGCCTGGGCGAGGAATTCGCCCTGTGGCCCACAGATAAAGCTGTTTCCCCAGAACTGAATGCCCCTTTCGTCCGCCGGGCTTTGTTCAAAACCGCTGCGATTGGCTACCAACACGGGCAGGCCGTTGGCGATGCCATGGGCCCGTTGAATCGTGATCCAAGCGTCCAGCTGGCGCTGTTGCTCGTCTTGTTCATCCGTGCGATCCCAACCGATGGCGGTGGGGTAGAGCAGCAGGTCGGCACCGGCCAGGGCCATCAGGCGAGCCGCTTCTGGATACCATTGATCCCAACATACCAGCAATCCCAGTTTGCCCACGCTGGTGTCGATGGGGGTGAAACCGCTGCGGCCGTCGTTGCAGTTGGCATCGCCGGGGGTAAAGTAGAATTTTTCGTAGAAGCCCGGGTCATCAGGGATGTGCATTTTGCGGTAGATGCCGGCCAAGCTGCCATCTTTTTCCAGAACGACTGCAGTGTTGTGATACAGGCCGCTGGCGCGCTTTTCGAACAGGCTGCCGACAATAACAATGCCAAGCTCTTTGGCCAGTTCGCCAAGGGTCTCTGTGCTGGGGCCGGGAATGGTTTCTGCCAGATCAAACACGCTGGTGTCTTCGGTTTGGCAGAAATACAGGCTGCGGTGCAGCTCCTGCAATAGCACCAGTTCCGCGCCCTGAGAGGCGGCGCTGCGCACCAGTGACAGCGAGTGGTCCAGGTTGGCTTGCAGGTCGGCGGTGTTGGTCTGTTGAATAACGGCAACACGCATGGGCGTTTTCCTTTGTGCGGTGGTGGCGTGGGTCATGCTGACAGGGCGCCTTGCGGTAACTGCATGGTGACACAGTGTAGGCTGCCGTGCTGTTCGATCAATACGCGGCAGTTGATGGCTTCCACGCGCCGTGAGCCGGCAACGGATTGCAGGGCATTGAGAGCTTGCTGATCCGTGTTGCAGCCATAGACTGGCAGCAAGATTTTTTCGTTGGTGATAAGGAAGTTGGCATAGGTGGCCGGCAGCCTTTCACCTTCGCGGCAATATTGGGCAGAGGGCAGTGCCAGCGGCACCAGGGTTAAATCATGTTGATCCGCTAGCCGTTGCAGCTCCAGCTCCATGGCAGCGAGGGTCGGGTAGTGGCGGTCAGCGGGGTCTTGACATTGGACATAGGCCAGGGTTTTCTCGTCTACAAAACGGGCCAGGGTATCCACGTGGGCGTCGGTATCGTCACCGTCCAGTTCGCCATGATCCAGCCACCAGATATCGCTGACGCCCAGTTGCTCTTTCAACTGTGCCGTGAGTTCCGCTTCTGAAAGGCCTGGGTTGCGATTGGGGTTACGCAGGCAGTGGCGGGTGGTCAGCAGGTTACCCTTGCCGTCGGTATCGAGGGCGCCGCCTTCGAGCACCAGGGCATGGCTTCGTAGGGGGAGTTGCCAGGGCAATTGTGCGTTGAGTGCATTGTCCTTGTCGGCGGCGAACTTGCCGCCCCAGCCCGTAAAGGTGTAATCCAGCAGGGAGGTTTTGCCGTCTTCATGGATGGCGATGGGGCCAAAATCCCGGGCCCAGGTATCGTTGTAATCTGCGATCACCAATTGTAGGCGTTGCGGGTCGATAGCCCGGGCCGCGACTTGCGCGTGAATATGCGCACCGGTTTGCGCGTTACGACACACCATCAATACATGCTCGTGGTCGAGCAGGGCAGCAAGGATATCCAGGTAACAGGTTTCGGCATCGGCCAAGTGATCGGCCCAATCGGTTTGGGCGTCGGGCCAGGCAAGTAGCACCCCCCACTGGGGGTGCCATTCAGGAAGAAGTTGGCGCATAGCGAAGAGGGTCCGCAGGGTTGGCTATGCGCGCGAGTGTGCTACTGGCGCGCGCCCCAGTCAATATAGAAACCACCGCCATCAGCGGCGTCATCGGTAGCGTCTTTTGCGGCGTCCTTTACGTCCTGAGCGGCTTGCTCCACCTGCTCGGTTTGCTTTGTTGCTTCCTGTTGGGCCTGAGACTGGGCCGCGTCCACGTCTTTGCTGGCTTCGTCTGCAGCGTTCCGGGCGTTGGCCCGAGTGTCTTCAACGGCCTGGTCGGCCGACTCTCTGGCTTGATTAGCGGACTGTCGTGCCTCTTGTTCCATGCTCTCGGCTTGTTTTTGTGCCGCCTGCTTTGGTGTGTCTTCACCGGCAAGGATAATGCGACCGGTTACCGGGTCGAAGCGAAACTCGCCTTCAGCGTCCGGGGCCGCTGCTGCTGGCTCGGATTTAGGGGCGGTTTGAGCCGGGCTTTCTGCTGGCTTGTCGGCTTGCGGTGCAGAGGTGGCTGCAGCAGCTTCAGACACTGCGGGGGCAACGGCGTCGGGTTTGGTCTCATTGTTGGCCGGTGCGGGCTCTGGTTTGCTGTCGCCCTTGCTGGCAAAGCGGCCGGAAACCGGATCAAATACAGGCCCGCCGGCGTCGTCATCACTATCGGCTGCCGGTGTCGCGGTACTTGATGGTGCTGCCGTTTTTTCCTGAATAGGAGGCAGGGCATCGACCTTCTGGCCAGAGAAAACGTCGGGTGCCGCACTTGCCGGGCGATCAACCACGGTGTGCAGAGTGGTATTTTTTTCGAAGTAAACAGTAAAGCCGTCGTAGTGCCAGCGGGTGATGGCGGGGATGCCCACTGGCCCTTTGCTTTGCTTGGGGGCACCGAATTCAGCTCGAACCTGGGATTGGGACATGCCACGCTGGGGAACGTCGGCTGCCAGTGAGGCAGCGGGCATGGCCAGCGCTGCTGAAGCCAGCAACGTCATTATTTTTATCTTCATTTTTTCCCCCGGCAATATTGTATTTTCTTTCGATATTAGAAAGTTAGGTAAACTTATTCAACCATTTTGCTAGCTGGCGAACGCTGACACCGATCACAAAGCGGTGTGCCGAAGCGTTCGCGCCGGTGGGGGACAGCGGTGGCCGTAGTATTTGCCTCGGGTTTCGGGTTAAATGCGCTGCATGTTTCGACCTCTATCCTTCTATGTGGGGCTGCGCTATACCGGCGCCCGCGCCCGCAACAGTTTTATTTCGGTGATTACACTGATTTCGGCACTGGGCCTGATGTTGGGCGTTGCGGTGCTGATAACGGTGCTTTCTGTCATGAATGGCTTTGATCGTGAGCTGCAAACTCGCATTCTCGGGATGGTGACGCACCTGTCCGTGCATGGTCGTGAGCCGGTGCAAGACTGGCAGGCGCTGGCCAACCGCTTGGATCACCATGACCAGATTGAAGCCGCCGCGCCGTTTGTGCAGCTTGAAGGTATGCTGACTCACCGTGGCAATGTGGCTGGTGCGTTGATTAACGGTATTGAGCCGGAAGCTGAGCGCAAGGTGTCCATTGTTGGTGACTTTATGCACCAGGGTGAGCTGGATAGCCTGGAGCCCGGTGAATTTGATGTGGTGCTGGGCTATGGCCTGGCACAGCGGCTGGGCGCGGAGCTGGGGGACAAGATAACCCTGGTGCTGCCGGAGGCGACTATTTCACCAGCCGGAGTGATGCCCCGTTTCAAGCGCTTTACCGTCACCGGTATTTTCCGGGTGCGGGCGGAAGTGGATTCCCTGTATGCCTATGTGAATGTGGCTGATGCGGCCAAACTGGCCCGCCAGGCAGGTACGGTGGAGGGGGTGCGGTTGAAACTGAACGATTTGTTCAGTGCATCGAATCTGGGCTGGAAGCTGCAGCAGGAGCTGGGGCCGAATTATTACACCAGCGACTGGACGCGAAGCCACGGCAACCTGTTCCAGGCCATCAAGATGGAAAAAACCATGATGACGCTGCTGCTCAGTTTTATTGTGGCGGTGGCGGCCTTCAACATCATATCCAGCCAGGTCATGTTGGTGACCGAGAAGCGCGGCAATATCGCGGTATTGCGTACGCTGGGGGCCTCACCGGGCACCATCATGCGTATTTTCATGGTGCAGGGCACCTTGATTGGTGTGGCTGGGACCTTGCTGGGCACGGTGCTGGGTGTGCTGTTGGCCACCAATGTAAGCAATATTGCCGAGTGGGTGGAAAAAACGTTCAACACCCGGCTGTTTGACGCCTATTTTGTGAATTACCTGCCCTCCGAGCTGCAGTGGTCCGATGTGGGTGCCATTGTAGGGATCGCGCTGTTTATCAGCTTTTCGGCCACCCTGTATCCTTCCTGGCGTGCCAGCCGGGTGCAACCGGCGGAGGCGCTTCGCTATGAATAATTCAACGCCTGTTCTGCAAGCAAAGAGGCTGGTCAAGGCTTACGAAGAGGGTAACAACGAGTTGGAAGTGTTGCGCGGTGTGGAGTTGACCGTAAATAAAGGCGACATCCTGGCAATTATTGGTGCTTCCGGTTCTGGCAAATCCACCTTGTTGAATCTATTGGGTGGGCTTGATCATGCTACCCGAGGTTCTGTGGCCATTGCGGGTACCTCTGTGGCGTCGTTGAACGACCGGGAGACCGGTCGATTACGTAACCGCTACTTGGGGTTCGTCTACCAGTTTCACCATCTGTTGCCTGAATTTACCGCGCTGGAAAATGTGGCCATGCCATTATTGATTCGTGGCGACAAGCCGTCAGATTGCCAAGCTCGTTCCGCCGAGATTCTTGAGCGGGTTGGGCTTGGCCCGCGCCTTAAACACAAGCCTTCGGCGTTAAGCGGTGGTGAGCGTCAGCGGGTGGCCATTGCCCGTGCACTGGTGACTGAACCTGCGCTGGTGATGGCGGATGAGCCCACCGGCAACCTGGATGAGCGCACGGCGGCACAGGTGCAAGCGCTGATGATCGAGTTGAATGAAAATCTGGGTACCGCGTTTATGATCGTGACCCACGATAGGGCGTTTGCCTCCCGCTGCCCGCAACAATACGAGCTGCATGACGGGTTATTGCGGCGGCTTTGAGTCGCCATGAGGCTCGTTGGCTTCACTCTTTTTTCTCTTCTTTAACCTCCTGTTGTGCTTCACGTCGCTCAGCCCGTGCACGTCGATGTGCACGTAGATTCCAGCTTCGAATAACGGCTAGCCGCCAGCTAACTTTCACCGCCACGTACGCCAATCCACCAAACACGAACGCGCATAGCATTGAGCCTACCCATAATGGAATCAGCTGTTCTACAAACCAGGCCACGGTGATGCCTTCACCGCTGTGGGGCGGCATGCCTAGCAGCCAGGCGCCGATACGGTAGGTGAAATAGAAAATGGGTACATAGGTAACTGGGTTGGAGATCCACACCAGCATTATCGAGAGTGGCAGGTTGCAGTGGAAGCGAACCGCCAACAATGCAGCCAACCCCATTTGCAGAGGGATAGGCAACAAGCCCGCGAAGATACCAATAAAAGCAGCGCCCGCCAGTGAACGGCGATTAATGTGCCAGAGGTTAGGGTCCGATAGCACCTCGCCAAGAAAACTCAATGACTTGGTTTGCCGAATACGTTCGGGGGTTGGCAGGTATTTGCGGAAGATCCGTTTTGGCATGAACTCGCATCTACTGGCTGGGTCGGGGAGCGTGTTTTGCCCCGGTGCATTCTTGATAGCACTATCTTGCTATCCATGAGCGCACTCTATCAGTTCGCTACTATGCCCGGTACGTTTGTGCCTGGCACTGCTGCGAAAAAAGCGGGATCGGACGGTATTTGAAATTTCTTCCTATCCCTGCGGGCGCCATTATGCCCGCATCCTTAAAAAAGGCATACTCCCGCAGAGACGGCTTTTGGGATTGTTGTTTTTGAAGCAAGTTTCACATAGCCATTTTCATAACGTCGTTATAGAACCGCGGAGCAAGGATGCGAATGTGGTTGACGGCCGCAGCCATGGTGGCGGGCTGCTGGTTGGGTGTGTTGTGGCCATTGCTGGTGTTATCCGTTATCGCTGTGGCTGGGGTTTGGCGCAACCGTGCCCTGTGGCTTGTTTGGTTGGTGCTTGGTTACGGCTTTGGTGTATGGCAGTTGAACGAAGGGCTGGCGCAGCGCTTGCCAGTGGAGCTGGATCGGGAAATGATCCGTCTGCAGGGCGAAGTAGTGGATGTACCGGTGACCCGTCGTGAATTTCGTTTTGGTCGCTGGCAGTGGCGTCAACAAATCCATATGGCAGTGTGGGGCGATGATGTCTGGTCTGGTACGCACCGGGTGGTGCTGAATAGTTATGGACCATCGGTATTGCTGAAGGCAGGCGATCAGGTGTTATTGAGTGCTGAGCTGAAGATTCCGCGCGGCGTATATAACCACTTTGGTCCGGACCGTGCTCGCTCTGATCTATCCGCAGGAGTGGATGCCCGCGGCACACTTAAACAGGTTTCCCTGATTGCCAATGGCGGTGGGGTTGCTGCTCGTCGTGAACGGTTGTCCCTCCGGGTGGAGGAGGCTGTGAATGACTCTCCTTTCGGGCAGGCGGTGTTGCCCGCGCTAGTTGTGGGAGATCGTTCCCTGTTGGAACCGCCCCTCTGGCGTACTTTCCAAGTCACGGGTGGTGCCCACCTGTTGGCCATTTCTGGCTTGCATATCGCTATTGTGGCCGGTTGGTTTTGGTGGCTGGGGCGGGTGCTGTTTGCTCCAGTTATGCAGGCGCTGATGCCGGTATTGCGACGATATTCCCATCAGCATCTGGCGTGGGTGCCCGCTCTATTGGCAGCAACGGGGTATGCTGCGCTGTCGGGGTTTAGCCTGCCGACCGTACGGGCATTGGTCATGCTGATAGTGGTGGCGTTGGCGCAGTGGTGGCGAGTGCCGATTTCGCTGGGGCGAGCGTTAGCGCTGGCCTTACTGGTGGTACTGATGATCATGCCGCTAGCGGCGCTGTCAGAAAGCCTGTGGTTATCCTTCGGCGCAGTGGCATTTATTGCCATGTTAACCCGCAGTCATGCTTCTTGGCGGTTGATAATATTGCTGCCTACGGTAATGACGATGGCCAGCGCTGTGCTGTTTCAGCAATGGACACCCAGCGCACCGCTGGCCAATCTTATTCTGGTTCCCCTATATACCTTGTTGGTTATCCCGGCCGCCTTGCTCGGGGCGCTGCTGGACCAAACCTGGTTGCTGCAAGCGGCCGCGACAGGCGTGGAATTGTCGGTGTGGGTGATGACGTGGTTGGCGAATCAGGGGGTACCGTCATGGCTCATGCTTCCCTCTACAGTGTCGGGCATGGTGTTGATGTTTGGCTTGATGCTTCTGCTGATGCCCTTTGTCCCTTTTCCCCGGCGGCTGTTGCCACTCTGCCTGCTGCCTTGGCTGACACAGCAGCCGGAGCCTCTGGCGTCGGGGGAGTGGTCGCTGACTGCTTTTGATGTGGGGCAGGGGTTGGCGGTGGCAATACGAACCCGCGAGCACTTGCTGATTTATGACGCCGGGCCGTCGTGGCCGGGTGGCAGTGTGGCGGCGCAAAGCCTATCTCCGTGGCTGTCTGTTACCGGTCAGAAGGTAGACCGCATGCTGATCAGTCATGGCGACAATGACCATGCAGGTGGGCTAACGGACTTGCCGCTGCCCGACCTTTTACTTAGTGGAGAGCCGCAACGGGTGCCTGGCAGTCGCCTGTGTCAGGCGGGTGATCAATGGCAGTGGGATGGCGTCACTTTTACCGTGCTATGGCCACGGGAGCCTGGCCGAAAGGGCAACGCGGCCAGTTGTGTGCTGCATGTCGGCGGTCCCTTTGGCTCCGCTCTGCTGCCCGGTGATATCGGAATTCAGCAGGAGTACCGCTTGCTCGGGGCGTTGACGCCGGTGGATCTGCTGGTGTTGGGGCACCATGGCAGTCAGTCCAGTACTAGCGCAGCGCTGCTACGGCAGTTGCAGCCGCGCTTTGCTATTGCCAGTGCGGGCTATCGGAACCGGTTCAACCACCCTCATCCGAAGGTGTTGAGTAAGCTGGATAGCGCAGGCATCACAGTTCTGCGCACCGACAGAGATGGCATGATTGTGTTTCGACAGGGGGGCGCCGATAATGGCCGGCTTATAACAAAATGGCGCCAAGCGTATGCCCGGCCCTGGCATGGACCGGCCGTTTGGCGTCTCTGGTAACGCGATTTGTGCTCATGGGGAGAAGTTAAGGTGCAGGATCTTGTGCAGTCTGGAGGCTGGATGATGCTTCCGATTTTGATCTGTTCGGTGGTGGCGTTGGCCATTGTGGTAGAACGTTTTTGGACTTTGCGGCCCAGTAAATTGGCGCCGACCGACACGGTGCCCCAGGTGCAAACGTTGCTCAAACGCGGCCTGCTCAACGAGGGCAACCTAGTGGAATTGCGTGACAGCTCACCGCTGGGTCGCATTCTGGCCACCGGCCTGGCCAATGCCCAGCATGGTCGCGAAATCATGAAAGAAAGTATTCAGGAAAGTGCCACGGGCGTGGTGCATGAACTGGGAAAATTTCTCAGCACGCTGGGGTCTATTGCGGCTATTACCCCGCTGCTGGGCTTACTCGGTACCGTGGTCGGGATGATCGATGTATTTGCGGCCATCATGATCCACGGTACCGGTGATGCGGCACAGTTGGCTGGCGGTATTTCTCAAGCATTGTTGACCACTGCCGCGGGCTTGGTTGTAGCGATTCCGGCCATTTTCTTTCATCGCTTCTTTGTGCGTCGAGTAGAAGAAATCACCGTGGAGTTGGAACAAAGCGCTATTCATGTAGTGGATTTGGTGCACGGTGATCGTGAGGCAGAACTGGGAGACAAGGCGTGAAATTTCCCCGGCCTAGCCAGGAGGAGATCAGCGTTAATCTGACACCCTTGATTGATGTGGTGTTTCTACTGCTGATCTTCTTCATGGTATCGACCACCTTTGATGACAAGACGCAATTGTCGATTACCTTGCCGGAAGCCGATGGTGCTCCCCAAGTTCAAGTTGACGATCAAGTTGAAGTGACAATTACCTCCACCGGGGATTATTTGGTGAATGGTGAAAAGCTTGCGGTCAGTGACAGCAACACCCTGCGTACTGCGCTATTGCGTTTGGGGCAGGATAAAACGGACCAGCCTTTGCAAATTTACGCGGATGCCAATGTGGCTTATCAGGCGGTTGTGCGCGTTTATGACGTGGCCGGGCAGCTGGGTTTTGTTAAGCTATCGCTCACCACTCGCGAATCCCCCAATGAGGCACAATGAGTCAACCTCTTCCTGCTGAGGACGTGTGGCCTACCTATAAACGGCTGCTGAGCTACGTTCGCCCATACTGGTTCATGCTGATTCTCAGCGTTATTGGCTACGCCCTGTATGCTGGCACCCAGGCGGGGGCAGCGCAATTGGCTGGCTTCCTTGGGGAAACCATCGTCAATCCGACCGATGCACGGGTCTTGATTGTGTCAATTGCACCGTTGGTACTGGTGCTCTTCCAGGGGCTGGGGCAGTTTATGGGGAGTTATTCCATGAACTGGGTGGCCCAGCAAATCGTTTATGTGTTGCGTAACGATGTCTTCGGCCATGTGTTGAAGCTGCCCCAGTCGGAATATCACCGCAATGCTTCCGGGCGCATCATGTCGAAAATTATCTTCGATGCCCAGCAAGTCACCAGTGCCGGTACGGATGCGATCATCGTGATTATTCGCGAAGGTCTGACGGTGGTGGGGCTGTTCGGTTTCCTGTTATGGCAGAACTGGAAGCTGACGTTAATCCTGGTAACAGTGGTTCCTTTAATTGCGCTGGTAATGAATATTACCAGTAAACGGTTCAGGAAAATTAGTCGTCGTATTCAGTCTTCCATGGCCAACATTACTCATTTTCTGGGTGAAGCCATTGAAGGCAGTGGAGAGGTGAAGATTTTTGGTGGCCAAGCTCAGGAAGCAGACCGTTTTCATAACGTAAGTCGTAGCTTTGCCAAACAGAACGTGAAACTCAACGCTAGCAAGATCGCAAGCACGGTGATCGTGCAATTGTTTGTGGCGATGGGTATTGGCTTCATTACTTATTTGTATATTCATCTGATGGGTGAAGATATTACGGTGGGGGGCTTTCTGTCCTATATCACCGCTGCCGGCATGATCCAGAAACCGCTCAAGCAGCTCACGGATGTGAATGTGAAGATTCAGCGCGGCGTCACCGGCGCTGCCAGCCTGTTTGAGTTGCTCGATACTGAGCAGGAAACCGATACGGGTACCTATACTGTAGCCACCAGGGCTGACGGCAATATCGACTTTGAAGGGGTAACCTTCGGTTATGACCCAGCGTCACCGGTAATCCGGCACCTCAGCTTTTCCATCAAAGCCGGGGAGACTGTGGCGCTGGTAGGGCGCTCGGGCGCAGGAAAAAGCACTATTAGCGCGATGTTGCCGCGTTTTTTTGATCCAGACCAAGGCCGGATTCTGCTCGATGGCATTCCCTTGCCGGAATATCAGCTGGGCGAGCTGAGAAATCAAATCGCCATGGTAAGCCAGCGAGTCGTTCTGTTTAACGACAGCGTGCGTAACAATATTGCTTACGGTGAGCTGCGCAGCTCAGACGATACATCTATCATAAAAGCGGCAAAGGACGCCTACGCCTGGTCCTTTATTGAGCAGCTTGAACATGGCTTGGATACCTTGTTGGGCCAAGATGGTGTGCAATTGTCCGGTGGCCAGCGTCAGCGCATCGCGATTGCTCGAGCGCTGCTCAAGGATGCCCCGGTTCTGATTCTTGACGAAGCGACCAGTGCACTGGATTCTGAGTCTGAGCACCATATCCAGCAGGCGCTGGAGCAGGTGATGCAAGGTCGCACCACTTTGGTCATTGCCCATCGCCTGTCTACCATTGAAAAAGCGGATCGTATTATGGTGCTTGATCAGGGCCAGCTGATTGAGCAGGGTTCCCACCAGCAATTACTGGAAAAAAACGGGCTGTATACGCAAATGTACCGGATGAATTTTTCCGAGGAGTAATCGGGCGACATGGGGTTACTGAGCGAATGGGTTCAACAGGGTTGGTATAAGGGCAGCCCCTGGCTGTTTCCGCTGCGGCCTTTGTCGGCACTGGTGTCTTTTGAAGCTAGGCGCCGGCTGCAACGATTCAGAAAACAGCGACCGCATCCTCCAGTGCCGGTGCTGGTGGTGGGCAATATCACCGTAGGGGGGACAGGCAAAACCCCGTTGGTGATTGCTCTGGTAGAAGCTGCCCGTTCTAAGGGCTTAAAGGTAGCGGTGGTATCGCGCGGGTTTGGTGGCAAAACGGAACATTATCCCCAACATGTAACCGCCAGCAGCGATGCCCTGGACGTGGGCGATGAACCTGTGTTGATTGCTCGCCGTACGGGCGTTCCGGTGGTGCTGGATCCTGATCGTCGTAATGCCCTGGATGTGGCTATCCGCGAATACGCCCCGGATTTGGTGATCAGCGATGATGGCTTGCAGCATTATGCCCTGCCGCGCAGCGCCGAAGTGGTGGTGGTGGATGCTCAGCGCGGTCTGGGTAATGGGCGTTGTTTACCGGAGGGGCCATTAAGAGAGCCTGCCACCAGGCTCAAGGAAGTGGATTTCGTTATCAGCACTGGCGGTGGCTGGGCCGGGGCTTATCCGATGATAATGCGCCCGTCAGGGGTCACCTGTCTGGCCGATAACCGTACCCTGACGCCTGATGATTTTCTGCGTCTACATCCCCAGGTTCATGCGGTTGCCGGTATCGGTAATCCCAAGCGATTTTTTAACCTGCTCAGTATTCTCGGGCTAAGTGCCACGCCTCACGTTTTCCCAGATCATCATGCCTACCAGCCGGCGGATCTGGCATTTACGGATGGGTTGCCGGTTTTGATGACGGAAAAGGATGCGGTGAAGTGTGCACCTTTCGCCGAGCCCCACTGGTGGTTTGTTCCAGTCACAGCGGGTTTGCCGGAAGGCTTGCTGGAGCAAATGATCGACCGAGCGCTGGGAAAAGAATAGCGGCAAGCTTCGCGCCGCAAGCTGCAATGCACCTCAGTTTTTATTTTGAATGTGAAGTACGCAGTCAGCACTCGATCCTTGTGAGTGGCTCACGAAGTTTAAGAAGCGATTGGGCTTTGCGAGTGTTACAGCTTGAGGCTTGGAGCGTGTGATTTTAACGAGGTTTGAATGAGCTTTTACGTAGTTGTCCCGGCACGGTATGCGTCTACCCGTTTGCCGGGCAAGCCGCTGGCGGATATTGCCGGGAAAACCATGGTGGAACGGGTGGCGGAGCGCTGCCAGCAAAGTGATGCTGATCAGATTTATGTGGCTACCGACGATCGTCGTATTGCCGATGTTTTGGGCGACACCGTGTCCGTGGTTATGACGCGAGAGGATCATCCTTCTGGGACAGATCGTCTTCAAGAGGTGGCTACAAAACTTGCCTTGGCCGACGACGACATTATCGTCAATGTACAGGGTGACGAGCCGTTGATCCCCCCTGCGGTGATCAATCAGGTGGCGGCAAACCTGGCGGCGAACCTGGACTGCCAGATGGCGACCCTGTGTGAAGCCATCGAAAACTCCGATGACCTGTTTAATCCCAATGTGGTGAAAGCCGTCTTCGATAATAGGGGCAAGGCGTTATATTTTTCCCGAGCGCCAGTGCCTTGGCACCGTGATGCCTTTGCCGATGGCCAACAAGATATGTCGGGTGGGCAGTGGTGGAGGCATATCGGCATTTATGCATATCGGGTAGCTTTCTTGCATCAGTATGTGCAATGGCAGCCGGCGACACTGGAGAAGCTGGAGTCTTTGGAGCAGCTCCGCGCTATGGCCAATGGGGTAGCGATTCATGTGGAACCTGCCTGTGAAGTGGTTCCTGGCGGTGTGGATACACAGGCGGATCTTGAACGTTTGCGAGCCCAGCTGGGAGGCCAGTAATGAGCGTGTCTGTGTTGTTTGTGTGTCTCGGGAATATTTGCCGTTCGCCTACCGCTGAAGTGGTTTTTCGGGCGCGAGTGAAGGCGGCCGGGCTTGAGGACCGTATTCACATAGATAGCGTCGGAACCGGTGATTGGCATATTGGTAAGGCGCCGGATCCGCGTACTCAGGAGGCGGCTTTGCGGCGCGGTTATTCAATGGCGGCTTTGCGAGCACGGCAGGTCAGTCCTGCGGACTTTGCCAATTTTGATTGGGTGTTGGCTATGGATAACACCAACTTGGCGGATCTTGAGGTTATGCGCCCGGCATCGTACCAAGGGACCCTGGCTCGGTTTTTGGACTTTGCAGAGCACACTGCGGTGCAGGAAGTACCCGACCCTTATTATGGGGGCGAAGACGGTTTCGATACGGTGTTGGACTTGATTGAAGAGAGTGCCGATGGATTGTTGCGCCGGGTGCGGGACCAGCTGTGAGCCAGTCGCAGTCACCAACCCACACTTTCGCGCTGATCGATGCTGCGGATCTGACGGGACTCAACACCTTGGGCTTGCCAGCCCGGGCTCAACGTTTAGCTCGCCCGACCACTTTGGATGCGTTGTCTCAGGTCTTGGCAGAGCGCGATCCGGCTGAACCGCTTTTTGTGATCGGCGAAGGTAGTAATGTGGTGATTTGCTCTGATCTGCCGGGCCTGACGCTAAGCTTGGCAATCGATGGCATGGCACGGGTTAAGCAAGACAATACGCATGTGTGGGTCGCTGCTGGCGCGGGGGTGCATTGGGATGATCTGGTTGCCTGGACCGTGGAGCAGGGTTGGCAGGGGTTGGAAAATTTATCCCTGATTCCCGGCACGGTAGGGGCTGCGCCTTTTCAGAATATTGGCGCCTATGGTGTGGAGCTGTCTCAACTGCTTGAGCAGGTAACAGTAATGGATGTGGCCACCGCTCAAGTAAAGCACTTTGCTGGCAATGAATGTGAATTTGCTTATCGCGATAGCCGGTTCAAAAGCCGAGACCGTGGCCGTTATATCATTACCGGCATTGAGCTGCGTCTGAATAAAATGCCGCAGTGTAACGTGGGTTACGGGCCGCTGAAGGCCCGCTTTGGGCATTTGTCGCAAGCAGATATTCTTCCCGCCGCGGTTCGCGAGCATGTGATTGCGGTGCGCCAGAGTAAGCTGCCGGCTCCTGATGTATTGGCTAATGCAGGGAGTTTTTTTAAAAATCCGGTGGTAACAAAAGAGCGGGGGGATGCGTTAAAGAGCCGCTTTGCGGATTTGGTGGCTTATACGCAACCGGATGGTGTGAAACTGGCAGCAGGATGGTTGATCGAGCAGGCTGGCTGGAAGGGTAAACGGTTGGGGCCGGTTGGTATGCATAGTGAGCAAGCGCTGGTGCTGGTCAATCACGGTAATGCTACCAGTGCGGATGTAATAGCGTTGGCAGAAGCTGTGTGTGCTGATGTGCAGGAGAAATTTGGTGTTGCGCTAGAACAGGAGCCAGTGTTGTTGCCATAGAGGCATGACGGTGATGGATTCCAGCATATTAAGCTTGAGCAAAGAATGGATCCACAAAAAAGCCCGGCCATTAGGCCGTAATGCTGTTCACTTAAGAGGAGCAGGCATTGCGGTTTACCGGATAGCGGGTTTTATTGATCTTGACCGTCCTCGGCCTCGACGGCCTTGGGCGCTCTTCCAGAAATAAATTTCCCAGCCCCGCTCTCAGTTCTACTAGGCGCGCTCCGGTTCTCGATCGCGGCTGTGCCGCAGCCATGACAATCAGCTGGGCAGCGATATATTGGTAGGCGAATTTAAAACGTATTTTGGCTGGATCAGCGCCATGCACTACTGCCGCCTGACTCGCCTCTCGCCGGATAACGTTGTACGCCAGCAATAATCCCCATACCTCTTGATAGGTCAGCGCCACGGTTTTGCT
>UEXM01000567.1_pt1 | contig 37866 bp, 41 predicted proteins | sample 1796661 | NCBI WGS metagenome assembly UEXM01 (sample SAMEA4772469, study PRJEB27181) | metagenome
CCTTCTGCTTCATGTAATTTTTTTGATAACCTTTTAACCAGTTGAGATTCGGTAATTTTATTTTCACCCATCCAGTCAGATTGGTTGGTTTGTTTCATTACATTAAGGTCAATAGTTTTATCACCAGTTTGTGCAGAATCTACATTTACTTCATCCTCACCTAACTCTTCTTCACTTTCCACATCTTCATCTTCGTATAAATCTTTATACTTTGATGTTGGTGTATTCATCATCCCAAAGTTAAAACCATTACCACCACCTATATTTTCTTTAACTAGTTTCTCTATTAAATCTATTAATTCACTTTCAGTTATTCTTATTTTTTTCATATTTGATTAATTACTTGAAATTTTATTACTTTCCTATAAATATCTACTTGTTGATTAGAAGTTGCCTTGATATCTACGTGATATTCATTGGGTATCATCCATCCGGTATCTAATAAGAAATAATTGTGTGTAAATGACTTATTAATTGCAGTCCAAGGGATTACTTCTACTTGGGTAGTACCTTGTGTCACATAGATACGATATTGCAAATTATCGACTAATACCTGTTCATCTACAGTGTATGGAACTCTTGTAGATACAAACACTTTTCTTGTTTCCCCAGCACTAATTTTTTCATCTTCTTTAAGTCCTGAAACTGAATAACCGTATATTTTAGGTTCCCCCGCGGTTGAGCCGATACTTAAACTATTATCGTATATTATAAATTCATTTGTGACGTTAGGTTGTGATATACCACCAACAAATAGATTAGACCATACGTCAGTATAGATAACGGGTGGGTTTTGTGAGACACTAGTTAAAGATAGTGGTATATAGTAAACACCACAAGTTAATTGTGTTGCTGTATAAGTAGCAACGATATTACCATTACAGTCCACAATATCCACCTCAGGTAATGAATCAAAACATATTGGGTTTCCATTATGGTCATAAGCGTATAAAAATAATTTATTATTGACACCTAAATGAAAATCACCTCTATCATCCTCTATTGTATCATTAAAATCTGTTTCTAAAAATGGTTCATAGAATGTTTGTGTATGTCTACTAAAAAATCCTACGGAATAAGCCTCCGTAAGTCCAGTCAGATTTTCAAAAGCTGGTATAAAAGCCACACCATAAGTGTAAGCAGAAGTAACCGAATTAGGTTGTGTTAATAAAGTATTTATTTCCGCATTTAATAAAGTACTATTAAATTCTATATTTTCATTACCCTGTTCAAACACCTGAGTATCTAATACGGTGTAAGTGGTATTATCGGTATTATTATATGTTCCAGGTATAACCCACATACTTAATGTTGTTGATGAAAACCAATTACTAGGTCTTTTAGAATAAGTCAAATCAAATTCTGGTGCAAACATTCCGTCCGACACCAAATAGTCATAACCAACTCCTTCAGACCACGAACTACCAGTGGAAGATTTAAATAACATCAACTCAAATGACGTAGCTCTTCTAGTACCATCAACTAATATCCCATCATTCATTAAAGTATCATCAAAATGTGATGTATTAGTCATTTTTAATGTATGGTTTAAAGAGTTAACTGATGGTATACAACAATTAGTTACTTTATCTTTTAAATCGTCTAAATCTAAATTAAAAATAAATCTACTAAAACCAGTATCTAAATTTTTGGTAAAACCTGTTTGTCCATTACATATATGGTCAGCAGAACCAGTAAATCTACAGCTATTGGTTACACCCTTACCATAAAAAAGTTGTGTTACTGGATTTCTACCAGTATTAACTTCGTTATTTGCAAGTATAGTATTATTTTTACTAAAATAGGACCTATGTATCATTATTCTTACTTTTACTATAAATATCTAGTTAATCCTTATATTTTTATTAAGGATGGTTTCTCCCGCTTCTTTAATTAATTTATCTATATCTGATGTTGTTGTACCATCATGTGCGGTAGGACAAGATGCTACTCCAGGACACGAGTGTGTGTGATTAGCTTGAAATGCTGCCATTTTAACTAAAAGTTCTAAAAGTTTTTCACCTCTAACAAGTGAGTTGGTTTTAGAGTCTATATCATCTATAAATTTTGCTTGAGGGATTCCGTAATTTGAGTTTAGGGTTATAGGTCCATTTAAATCTGTGGTGTTGTAAGAAAATAAGTATATTTTTTCTCCAGCAGCTGTAATAATTCCTTGTTGTTCAGCCTTTGGTGGTCCAGGCACCATCTCTTTAACCTTTTTAGTTTCTTGTTTAACTTCTCTACTACCTTCCGCGTTTTCAAAAGCTAAACCACCACCTTTATTTTTAACACCATCTAATCCTACAGTGTTTTTTAAGACAGTAACTTCTTCTTTAACCGAGTCAAAAGTACCAGGAACAGGCCACGCTGCCGGTTCACCCTCCTCCATAGTCTCAAGTAGAGTAGAATCAGGTCTAAAATATAATGGGTGTGTATTTCCTAAAAAAGCACCTAAGTTATTTTGATTATTTAAATCTACAGAACTACTAAATGTTTTTGTTGCCCAACTAACATTAGGTTGTTTTAAAACTTTATTCCATTGTTCATTATCTATTTCAGATATTAATGAATTTATTTGTCTACCAATATCCTTAATAGTTGGAGCGTTGGTGAAAGTCATAGTAAGACCTACTTGTGGAACTGTAGGACCTGGTGGTATAGCCGTCCCAGTGTTATAAGGAGTTGCGTTTGTAGATTGCCAACACATAGGTGCCTCTCCTGCACTATCCTTAGGTGGCATTTTATATACAATTACTTCACCGTTAAACACCATAGGTGATTGGCATAAAGCTGCACGGTCCATCTTATACTCTATTAAAGTACTCAAAGGTAAATCTTCTGTTATAACTTCTTCTCTTTCCACTTCTACTCTAGTGAGAGTTTGTGGGAATGTACTAATTTGTATAAATGTTGGTTTTAGATTAGTTGTTGGTCTTGAACTAATCGATGTGTTTTTAATAAGTTTACCAGAACGTATAAGTATTTGTGGGTAAGATGCCTCTACATCATCCGGAGTCTCATCGGTTAGAGTATTCTCAGACATTCCTAGAATAATATCAGTATTATTCCTACCATAAAGACCAACATCATCAGGATTTATAAAACTTCCCTTACTTTGAGGTAGGGGTATGTTCTTTGGGTTAATTTTTGAATCCCCTACAGGTACAGCATAAGGCATTAAAGTTTTGTTATTAACACCAGCAGCGGTATTTTCTTTACCACTTTGATACCCATCTAATTCCACCGTTCCCGGTTGTGATATTAAAGGACCTATATACTCTTGATTTAAGTTTTTTTCCGACTCCCAAGAAATTAATTTTACAGCTTCTCCAACTTTAGGTATTACGTTTATTGGTAAAGGTAAAAAAGAAGGAAATGTCCATGGGTCATTTATACCCCAAGGAACATATTGTAGTTTAGACCCACCAATAATTAACTCACCTTTAGCGGCTAACTCATCATATACTTCTATACATTTTGTTGGTTCGTCACATTTTGCGATAGTGACATTTTCCCCTTCTGGTGGTATAGCACGAATTCTTCCAGCTCTTTTAGGGTCTGAATTATTAACACAAGTCCCTAAAGTAATAAACTTATGTCTAACAATAGAATTATTAGCTTTATCCCTATTTTTATAACCTATAGACATACGTTAACCTTTTCTTTTTTTAATTTCCTCATTTAAAACATTAAATTTTTTTTCAATATCATCTATATGGTAGGTAAGTTCAACCATAACATTTTTACTTCGTTCAAACTCATCTTTAAGTGTTTGCATTACTTCTAATATTTCATTATTAGATTTTTCTTTATATTCTTTAAAAAATTCACTCATAATTATTTTAGTACACTGTCAGTTCTTGTAAAAGGTTTTATTATTGCAGGACCTGTTGCTGTTATAACTTGTCCAAACATTATCACACCTTGAGCTGCCCCATTATCGGTTTTTTCTTCTTCTTGGGATTGTATTAAGGCAAATTGTGACAACATAAATAGATTAGGTGACCCGTCCGGCATATCACCTACAGGTATACCCTGGTCCTGAAGTTTCCCTATCAGTTTCTCAAAAGTACCCAACGCACTAGTTCCAGGTCTTAGACTTGCAGCTGAAACTAAAAAAGGTGGTACACCAAAAGGAATGTCAGGCATATTCGCAGCCAATGTGGCCAATAAAATATTATATATTTCTTTACAGGTTTTAGCCTCCTGCAATCCAATAATAAGAGGAAGTAGGATATCTAGTAATTTTCTAAGCATTCTAACCTTCTTTTTATTCATTTCGGATAATTTTCTTTTTATCAAATCTCTTATATAAGCTAAAATGATTTGTTTGACTAACCCTAAAATTCTTCTTGCTACTGCGGCTAAAAATTCTTTAACTACCCTTATAATTACTCTTTTAAAAATTTTAGCGAACATATCTATACCTGTCGGTATGGTACCATTTTGATTTAACATCTGTGCCGTTAATACAATAGGTAGTACACCTTTTGGGTTTAGTATGGAGTATACTAGTATTTGTGGTAGTTTCTTAATTAAATTTTCTTTAAAGTCTATCTGTGCTGGTAATGAAATAGACCCCAAATCAATTTCAAAACCGTATTTCTTAGCAGAAGTACTAGCAAATTTTTGTAGTACTAAATCAAACTCCTTTATCTGCTCATCTTTATTTAAAGTTGCTAGTATGGAATCCACACCTTCATCTATTAAATCATTATCTACTGGTACATCTATAACCCCACAACTTAATAAACTAATTACATTCTGTGATTTTTTTTCGGTTTCTAATTCTATAGCTTTAATCTCCTCTGGAGTGAACTCAAAGAAACTGTCGTCTTCATGTAACTCGGATAAGGCATTTAGGGCGTCAGTGGAGGTGTGCATATCCATACCATCACAAGACTCCAACATCTTATTAATAGAAGACATCAACTTGTTTAAACCCAATAAGTTCTCTATACTAAAATTCTTATTCCTCACACTCATAAAACCTGTTAGAATTTCCATAAGAGCACCTAAAAAATTCTGTAACTCTATAAGTTTTATATTACCAAAATAATCCTTCAAAAACTCTACAAAATTAAATTTTTGAGCTCCAGGAACTGGACCAGCTACTGAAGGTGCTGAGTTGTACTGAGGGTTACCAGGTTCAAACTTATAGTAAGGCCAAATATGAAACTGACCATTTAAAGCTTCAATATCGAAAAGAGCCCTACCACTTCTACCATATATTGTTTGTCTAGCACCAGGGGTAGTAGAAACCGAAGACCCATTATTAAAAATTATATCTCTTAAAAATCTATTAACTGGGTATGGAGATTGACCAGGTGAATACACACTTGAATCAAGAAGGTCCTGTTCATACATATATTTACCAACTGCACTACTAGGGTCATTAAAAAGTTGTTTTAATTGGTCAACAGCACTAATATTAATTATTATAGGCCCATTAAGACCATCCCCATCTACAGGTACTAACATAGAAAGGTCACAATTAAAAGCTTTAAGTATTTCTTCGTACAATATATCGTCTACTTTAGGTAGTGTCTCTATTATCGACCCCCTAATTATTTGGTTAAGGAGTCTTAACCAAGCATCAGAAGAAACATCCAAACCAAACTTTTCAGCAAAAGATTTTTTTGTTTCTTTGAATTTTCCGTCCTCAGTTTTGTTTTTTTGGCCCCTTCTTTTTTTACGTTTTGCCGCACGCATTTTTTTAGCTTTCTGACCAGCTTTTTCGTTTGATTTTTTTTGTTTTAATACTTTTAGTAATTCTAATAAAAAAGGGAGTGGGTTACTACTAATATTTCTTAACGACTCTAGAGTATTTTTCCAGGCTTCAGTATTTTCCCGGTTCTTCTTTTCGTCAGTAGCATCTAAAAAAGCGAGAAGTCCCTGAATACCACCAAAGATATCTTTTTGAGCTTGTATAGAGTCTAAAGCCATTACATTTTATAATTAATACTGTTATCACCATCACCATCTTTTGATTGAGTCAATAGCTGATTAATGGATTCTTTAATATCATCACCTAATGAATGTGGACTTTGAGAGTCCTCCAGACTTTTAGATACTATATTTGCTAGTAGTTTGGATAGTTGTAATTTTTTATCTATAGAAGAGTCTATAATTTTTTGTTGTTCTTTAAGTACCGGACCAATTAAAGCCATGTCAGCAGCTTCTTTCATAAAACCAATCATTTTATTTTGGATTCTAATTGCTGTACTACGTTGTTCTACAGATTCGTTATAAATCTCTTGCATAAGAGATACCGCACTTTCGTGAGTTAACTTTATTTCTTTTCTTTTAGGTCTAGGCATACCTATAAATATCTTATTACTGGTTTACTAAAGAACCCAGAATATCTTTATATATATTTTTATAAGGTTTTAAAGAAGCCCTAATTTCTTTTGTTGTAAGACCACTCATTTCACGTAACTGATATAAAATTACATTTTTATTAAACTTATTACCTTTTCCAGCTATAAAAATAGTTTTATAATTTTCAAAAACATCGATTAAACAATAACCAATCTTTTCCTCGTTTATGTTTAATCTATTTTCACTAATAAAACTTTTTATTTCCACCACCAAAGAAGAAATTATTTTTTCTAGTGGCAAGTCATCATCCTCAAGGATTTCATAGGAATATTTAACATCTTGTTCTAGACTGTAAGAAATGTCTTCATAAGAAATTTTTCTATTTCTATCTCTGTTATCTTTCATTATTTGACCCATCAAATAATTTTTACAAATAGTACCAAAGTAAGAATAAGCTTTTTTACCTTTTGCTGGTTTAAACTTTTCCATTTTAGTCACTAAAAAAGATAAAGTATCTACATGAATATCTCTGAACTCCATATTGGGACGATACAGTTTGTAACGACGTATAATACTATCAATCATTTTCGTTAATGGGTCACGAAGAAAAGTATTATATACTTTATTTTTTTCATCCCAGGTAGTTGCTGTTAAGAATACTCTTACAGCTTCTTCCTGTGGAGGGCCAAAATACTGTTTAGTTAATGGTTTACGTCCCATAACTATACTGAATATTCTACCTTCCTATCTTTAGTGAAAAAATATTCTTTCTTCGCCAACTCAATCCAGAATTTAGCTTCATCTGGTGTAAGTTGTTTATCCTTATTAAATTTATAATCCCAGAATAACGAATCTGCACGTTGGTTGGTGTGTTTATACCCCACTTTAGGTATTGTCATAATTACGGTATCATTATAAGTAGCACGTAGTAAGAACTCATAATTAAAAGTTAATTTCATAGATGCTTTTAAACCACCCACTTCCTCGTACTTACTTTTTCTCATTATCATACCACTAATTTGAAAATTCTGGTACTTTAATAAAGTGTTATTATCTAAATAACCTAGGTCTTCTGAAAAACCCATAGCCCATAAAGCTTCATTAGTAAACCCAATAAATTGACCATTTTCGTCAGTATCTACCACTAAAGGGAAAAACAAATCAACTTCATCATAATAGTTAACATACTCATTAAATTGTTTAAACCAAATATTAGAGTACTCGTCATCGTATTCTAATATTGAGAAAAATTCTGTTTCACAGGCCTCAACACCAAAGTTAACTTGACTACAAAAATCAGTTTCACCGTTATTGTATACTATTTCAGTTTTAACCCCTTCAGGTGATTTCCAAGACTCCATAAAGTCCTTAACTTTTTTATTATCAGCACAAACCAATAGTACATGACCTGGTTTTACTTGTGTCTGTTCTAAACTTTTAATGGATTTAGAAAACCATTCTTCAAATTTACCATCTACACTATGTATAGGTAAAATAACTGTTACATCTGTATTATTCATATCGTTTAAGCGTTTACACCCACAGGGGATAATTTGTTTATAGAATTATTAAATTCTTCTGTCTTTTCTTTAAATAAACCATCAAAATAAGTAACTATTTCGTTACGTTCATTTTCTTCACTATAGGGTTTAATAGTTTTTTCCATTTCTTCGTATAGTTTAGCTGGTAAGTTGTCCTCCAACCAATTCTTAATATAATTACCTAAAACCTCACCAATCTTAGATTCGTCGTAAACCCATAAACCATTTTCTTGACTCAGCCAATCTGGTTTTAAAATAGGTAAATTACCAATAACTGGTGTTTTACAAGCCATGGATTCTAATGGAAAAGTACCAAAACCACTTACTCTATCCACCCATACACCCACACAAGCTTCACCTAATACTGTAGCAAACTCTTCTCTACTTATATTTCTCATGTCTCTAAATGTTAACCATTTAAATTGTGGGTTTCTAAGGTAAAATTCTTTTATAATCTTCATTGTATCCCTAGGGTCACGAGTATGTATAGCTACTAATGGTGTTTTAGGTTTTTTACTAGCTTTAAAATATTCAGGTATAGAAGGTTTTATAACATCAGTTTGTATAGTCGGGAAAAGGTTATTTATATATTCTTTTTGGGAATCTGTTGTTGTAATACATTTAGTCACACCGTAGTTAGACCAACTAAATCCTGGTTGTAAAGTTTCTAAAATGTAATCGTAAGCTTGACAAAAAATCATTTTAGTACAAGGCATTTCCTTTATTTGTTCTAGTACGTGACCATAGAGTTCTGGTATAATTACAAAATCTTGTGGACCAACTCTAAGCTCACCAGTTTCTATACTAGCGTGAGGTAACTCTGCGTACTCCTTAGGTAACCATTCACCAACACCCTTATATTCTTTTTTCTCATATAGAATAGACGCGTTATAACCAGCTTCATTAAGAATTTTTACATATTGATAATTTATAGCTACAGAAGCGATTGCTCTACCTTCTGTATCTTGAGTTAAAAAATAAATTTTAGACTCTTTGTTTTTCATTTTTGTTAATCCAGTTTGTAACTGGGATAATTGTTGTTCCATTTAATTATAGTTTTTTAATTATATTATAGTTTATTAATGTGTTTAATGCTAATTTATAGGGTATAGATAGTTTGTTCATGGACACCACACCTAGATTTTCGTCCACCTCCTCCACAATACCACAAGTGGTATCCAACATAAGTTTGAAAAACTCGAACTTAGGTAAGTTTATTTCTACTGTTGGGGACCCATCTTTTTCACCAAGCATCTCAATGTTAGACATTAGTTCATCTACATCAAAATATAGTTGTTCATTCCCAACCTTAAGTTTTAAATTACTACTAGGCAATCTCTTTTTTAAAGGCATTTTCTAAAGATTTAATTTCTTTTAATGTGTCAACTCTCAAATCACAATCCATGTTTTGATTATAACACTTATCTATTACTATTAGTTTTTTGTTTTTAGGTTTACTAGATATCACATCTGTATCAGCCGTTATAAAAATATCTGTCACACTCCAAAGTTCATCTATAGTAGTAGTGTTGTAAAAAGTTATTTCATCACAAACTAACCCATACTTAGATAAAAACCACAATGTAGCCGCTTTAGATTTACCTAAATCATCACTAACTATCCTTAACTTATAACCCACAGGCATGTCTTTGTAAAGGTCAACCAGATAAGAAATTATGTTATGTTCTATCTCTTTAGCTTGACCAAATATTTCCATAGTCGCGTCATTATATAAAAATTCTAGTAATTCATCTTCATCTTTAAACTCCACATACTCCATTAAATTAGGTGTTGTGACTGGAGATGTAACTTCCTTCCCTTGGTACTTTTCATATATTTCGGAAAATCTACTGAGGATATCCCTTAACACACCATTTATACTTAAACTAATTATCATACCTAAACCTAATTATTATTTTGTATTTTGTAAAGAATCAAAGACCCTTTCTATTTTTGCTATCAACGGATTTCTTACAACGTCAGACTTACTAAACTGTACACACCCAATCTCCTCAATATGAGCAAAATGTTCCATTAAAAATGTTAAACCATTACCACCTTTAGAATCTTGTTGTCTTTCATCACCTAAAAATACCATTTTAGAATCTTTACCTAAACGAGTTAGTATTGTCCTCATATTTTCCTGTGATATATTTTGTGCCTCATCTATGATAATTATAGACCTATCCAAGTTAATACCTCTCATATACGCAATAGGCATTTCTTCTATAGTTTTTAATTCTCTTAGTCTAGAAGTAATAGCCTGACCAACCAGCTTTTCAAAGTTATGTACAAAAGAAAACATAAAAGGTTCCATTTTTTCTCTTAAGTTACCTTTTAAAAAACCAATTTCTTCATTTTTAAGGGTTGTTACTGATTTTACAATTACAATTTTTCTATACTTAGCATAACGCTTAATTAATTTCAATGCTTCTGCACACGCTAAAAAAGTTTTACCAGTTCCAGCTGGACCCGAACAAATAGTTACTTCATTTTCTTTTATGGAGTTTACTAAGGATTTTTGATTTTCTGTTTTACACTTAACATTTATAGTCATAGTGTCAGTCATTCTAGTTTCCTCAGTATTATTTTGGTAAATCCACTCTTCTACTTCTTGTTGTTCATCTCTACTTAATTTTTTACTTCTTCTTCCCATTTCTTATTATTAAAATATTTTTATTTTCTACAATTTTCGTAGTTTTTAACAAACCACTCTATTGTTTCTTTTAAACCATCATCTAAACTAGTAAATTTAAATTCTGGTAGGTGAGATAGTAATTTACTATTATCACTAGGTTTTCTAAACTGCCCATCAGGTTTATCCGACTCCCAAATAATTTCACCCGTAAAAGACATATGTTTAACTATTAAGTTAACCACATCTTTTATGGAAACCTCCTCTGAAGTAGATAGGATTAGAGGTTCGTCACTTTCATAATTATCTAATACCCATTCAGTTAATTTAGCCACATCCTTAGAAAATATAAACTCCCTTAAAGGTTTACCACTACCCCATATTTTAAATGGTGTGTTATTCTTTTTAGCTAAATAGCATTTATGTATTAATGAGGGTACTACATGGCCGTTATCCAAGTCAAAATTATCATTAGGTCCGTATATGTTGGTTGGAATTACTGTTACGTAATTAAGGCCGTATTGTTCCCTATATGCTCTTATTTGTACCTCAGCCATTCTTTTAGCGTATGAGTAGGAATCATTCGTATTATGTGGAGGGCCCAAATGAATCTTCTTCTCAGTCAGAGGATACTCAACATCACTAGGGAATACACAAGTAGATAAAAAACATACTAATTTTTTTACATTATGTATTCTGCACGATTCTATCACATTCGTATTCATCATAATATTATCGTAAAAGAACTCTCCTTTGTGATTCATATTACCACCCAAACCACCTACCCTTGCTGCACAGTGAATTACATTTTTAGGTGATAAATCAGAAAATAGTTTATCTGTTACAGCTTTATCTCGTAAATCAAACTCACTGCCAACTCTATTTATATCTCCACTAAGTGAAGAGCCCACGAGTCCACGACCCCCAGTAACCAAAGTATCTAAATTATTTTTCATAATATTCTATCCAATATTCAATCATCTCGTCTAACATAGACTCGAAGTTATATTCGGGGGACCAACCTAAATCATTCTTAATTTTGGAACAATCACCCTTTAAATGTTTTAGTTCCTCAGGTCTAAGGTATTTTTTATCTGTTGACACATATTGTGTCCAATCCAGGTCTAAAGAGTTAAATACGTACTCTACTAAGTCTTTAACACTATGTGAGATTCCTGTAGAACACACAAAATCATCTGGTACATCGTGTTGTAATATTAACCACATAGCTTCCACATAATCTTTGGCATGACCCCAATCCCTACTAGCGTCTAGATTACCTAACTTTAATTCATCAGATAATCCAAATTTTATTTTTACAGCTTCTCTTGCAACTTTATTGGTCACAAAATTAATCCCTCTTCTAGGGGATTCGTGATTAAATAAAATACCATTAGAAATAAACATACCATATGAGTTTCTATAGTTCTTACATATATTATACCCAAAAACTTTTGCACAACCGTAAGGTGATACTGGACACATAGGTGTTGATTCTCTTTGGAACCCATCACCATCTATACTATTCCCAAACATCTCTGAAGAACTGGCCTGATAAATCTTAATTTTATTATCAGTTAGTCTAACAGCTTCTAGTAAATTTAAAACACCAAGACCAGTTACGTTAGATGTGTAAATTGGTTGGTCGAAACTAATTCTTACGTGAGACTGAGCGGCAAGATTATATATTTCGTCTGGAACACATTTTTGTATCACACTTATAATTGAGGATAGGTCTGTTAGGTCACCATACACTAGATTTAATTTCTTAAAAATTTTATCCGGTATCCTAGCTGTCTGATTTTCAGCAACAGAATTACGTTTCAATATGCCCCATACTTCATAGTCTTTACTCAATAAAAATTCAGCAAGATAAGAACCGTCTTGACCATTAATTCCTGTTATTAAAGCTACTTTACTCATTCTATTAAATTTTTTTCCATTCTTTAGGTACTATATCTTCAGAAGACAAGTTAACCCCATCACCAAACCAATCTAAAGGAGCAACCACACTTTTATTAGTATGGGTGTTTAAATACGCTCCCCACCAACTGAAAGACGAGTTAACGATTACATTTTTTTTACATAAAGACATTAACCACAAATCCTCCAGGTCACTATTATTTTCTACAAACACCATATTTTTAAATGTTAAATTTTCCTTACACCAGGATATATCATCTGAAAATATAAAAATATTATCATAACTACCTAAAATATCCACAGCATTTCTATAATAATCAATAGTTTGTACCGGATGATAACCATTAGAGGTTAGATAATCAGTTCTCCTAATATGTAAAGATATGTTATTATTAAGAATATTAGGGTATTTTAAAATTAATTTATTTTTATTTTTTTCGGTTGGGGAAAAGTCACTAATAATAATTTCTTTAGACTCTTGAAAGTACTTTTCGCTTTGCCAGTATCCATTTAAAAAACAATTTACAGTATTTTTGTTATTTGGGTTAAATTTAAAATTGTCTAAAATAGTTTGCATTGGTGGTAATGCACCTGGAATATTTTTATTTATTTTAGTGTTGGGAAATCTATTTAGTGAAAACTCTCTTGGGGTCACACCTATTTGATTATTATAAAATGAGGTATCCAAATAAAAGTCCACATCATTAAGTATGGAAAGGTTTCTCGCGTAAGCGTATTGGAACATTTGATTTCCTAAACCACCCATAATTTTAGAAATAACCATAAACTATTACTGTTTAATCATATTACTATACTTATCCAGATTATTTAATACATAATCAGGGTAGGTATTATCAATTTCTACCTTAGTTAACTTACCCCTAAAAAACACATCTTGGTCATTATCTATATTATTTTTTATACTAGATAAAACTTGGTCGTTAACCAAGTCTCTTGCGGAATACGAAGTTATTTTTTTTCTAACCATTTCTTCACCACCCATAAAACTTAAATGCCACCCACCATTAGATAATTTAGTAGTTAGACTAGAATCTCCCCTAATTTCATTAAAAGATAAGTCCTTAACATTCTTATACAAACCAATTTTTGAACCATGCCAATCTGAATCACTTAACATATTAATATAGTACGAATACATTGGTTGAGCTAAAGAATATATGGTATTATCTAAGGATAACGTATCCAGTTCTTTTAAAATTTCTGGGTTTGGTATTTCATCGGCGTCAGAAATAATAATTATATCTTCATCTTTACAATCTACTAGTGCCCTTCTAACTGACTCTTTTTGAAAAAAGTCTCTACCGTAATCTACTTGTGTACTTCTGTTAAATCTATTAGTTTGTGTTCTAATGTAGTAATGTACCTTATCTAATTCTGAGTCAAAAAATCCTGTATTAGGTAAATTAACAAAGTCTTCCGGAGTATCATTAACCTTAAAAATTATAATCTTATCCCAAAATTTAGAAAACCTTTCTTTATTTTCTTCTAAGTAGAATGGTTTAGGTTGGCCTGAGTGGGTAACACTAGATTCTACAATAACAAAATAATCTACGTAATCGTATAGTATATTAAGTCTTAATTCTAGAATATCTAGTTCGTTAAAGAAGTTGAAACAATCGTATATTTTTGCCATATCAAATAATATTTTTTAATTTATAGTAATCTAATGCTTCGGTTTTACACGTCTCAAAATTAGATATATTACCATCTCTATCCATATACTCAAAACATGAGGTGTAAGCGTCACCCGTAGCCCAGTAACCGTCACTAACATTATGTCTAGCCCAGTACTTAGGTGCTATAATTTTTTTACAACTTTCATTTAACCAAGCACACCACCAACCGAAAGTTGAGTTGGATATTATTAACCATTTTGCTTGGTTAACACAATAGTAGTCAAACCCCACATCAACGTGAATACATTCCATGTTAAAAGGCATAAAATGTGATGCTGTAGTTGGGTCATCCGTGACTACGACAAATTTCATATTTGGATTCAACTTTAACATTTCATTTACACAATCTCTCCAATACTCTCTTCTCAGTAACACATTAGGTATTCCCCTATATTCTCCACCTCTAAAATTAATAATACATGTATTATCATCTAATACGATGCCTAGTTCATTTAATTTATTATTGTAGTTTTTCTTTTTATCTTCATTTATTTTAAACCACATTCTAATATCTTCTTTTCTATCTTTAATATATTCTTCTGATTGGTATATCCCTCCTTTTGCCCCATTATCACCTAATAATATAGTATTATCTTCTATTTCATACAAAGTTGGATTTAACATTGTTATATTTACACTGTCAACATGGTTATAAGTTTTCCACGGTTCGTGGTATTCGTTAATTATACCTTTTACCTCACAACCAAAATCTACATCCATAAAGTCCATTTGATTTGCGCCATTAAAATAATCATGACTAGGAGTTGGGTTTATCCCCCACTCATATCCTAGTTTTTCCGATATAGTTCTACAAACAGCATATTGCCACATGTGATTTCCTAGATTACCCGTTAGATTAGTCGTTATCATAATAATATTTTTTTAAATCATTTAATTGTTCTTCGATACCAGCAGTTTTAATGCCACCAACCAAACACTTGTCTTTACCAGAATCTTTAGAGTTTATCTTAGTAGGTACATCAAAAACAGTTTTAATTGTATTAAGTAATTTATACTTACTAACACATTCACCCTCTAGGGTAGTTTCTATTTCATAATCATTCCAATTTAACATAAGTGATAAACATTGTTTTGACCACTCTAGTGTGGTATTTCCATTCCACATAGCCTTAGTATAACCAAAAACCTCACTATTTTCAGATAAAAACCACTCCAGTAAACTAGCGTTACCATTTAGTTCGGGACCTATAATCGAAGTTTTTAATATCTTAGTTCTAGAACCAAGAGATTTTATGTAATCCGCAGAAATCTTTTTAGATTTACCATATTCATCATCATCCATTTCACAATCAGTACCTGGGTGAATAACCCTACAAGGTGAATTAACATCTAACCATATAGGTAAGTGCCAATTTATGTCGAAATTATCTGTCCTTTGGGGTATCGCTCCAATGCAATTTATAACATAATCTAACCTAACACCTAATTTAAATGGTGATTCAGGCCACCTAATAGCAGTGGTAATAACCTCAACATCATTATCTAGTAGATATTTTGTTACCATATGACCCAACATACCTTTATGACCTAAAACTAATACTTTCATTGTTTGTAGAAATTTTTAGACTTTAGATAATCGTATAATTCTTTTTTGGTGAGACAATGGTCTCTTGATGAGTATTCTTGATTTTTAAATGATACTTGGTGCATATCTTTTTGTGGGTGTAATAGGTAAATACTATCATCTTCTATTAGCTCCATTCTTCGGACCTCTTCGTTAGATGCCATTATTTCATGTATTTTTTCACCAGTACGAGGTTCCGTTACCCTATATTTTAAACCAAACTCTTCCCCATAAATGTCAAACAAATCTTTAACCCTAAATGATTTTGCCATAGGTATTAAATTACATCCAGCGTACGAAGGTGACTTCATAATTAAATCAACAGCATCATCCACATCTAGTAAAAACCTTGTCATCTCTTCACCATATAAAGATAAAACAACATTTTTATTTATAAAATTCCAGATTAGTGGGATGATTGACCCTGTAGAGTTGGTTACGTTTCCGTAAATAGCCGTAGTAAGTTTACAGTTAGACTCCCCGACAATAAATCCTTCTCCAGCAACATATTTCATTGCACCATATAATGTTGTAGCTGCTCTACTTTTATCAGTAGAAATAAAACAAGAAGATTTAAAATTATTTTGTTCAGCAGCTAGTCTAGAATTGAATGCACCATCTACTATTGTTTTAGCAGCCTCTTCATAATTATCATTACACGCTTCTATTTGTTTTAATGAAGCGGCAAAAATACCTACTGTGTGACCTTTTGATTTCCTAATTAATAAATCTCTATTTCTTATATCACCCACAACAAACTTAACAGAAGGGTAATCTTTTTTCATGTAGTAGTGTTTAGCTTCATCCCTAGAATATACAGTTATTTCATTATCTTTATATAATTTTTTCACTAGGTTTCTACCTAAGAATCCCGCCCCACCAGTTATAAATATTTTTTCATTTCTCATTAATATTTTGTTTTTAATATGTATAGTTTTTCACCATTTTTACACTTAATGTAAGCATTGGGGTATGGTGAATCTAAACCCCTAACCTTATTATAAAAATATTCAGGACTGTGATTTTTAAAATCACTTAACCTCAACTCACTATCCTCAGGTTTTAAACGATTAAAAAAAGTACCATTACTTAATTCCTGTTTATTTCTAATAATAGGAATTTCATTAAAATTGTCTACTATAAAATTAACTCCTTTACTACCTTGTTGTATTATTTCACTAAAGATGTCCTTTAATTGCCCTTTTAAACTAATTTTTTCCTGAAAAAGGATATCACCAGTATCCACACCCTCATCCATAATAAACAAACTAACCATACTAGTTTTTTCATTTTTAAGTAATTGATTTTGAATAGGACTACCCCCTCGGTATTTGGGTAATGGTGAAGGATGTAAACAAACACATAAATTGTTGGCTATTATCGTCTCCGGTACAATATCACTCCAACCAACAAAAAATACTAAGTCCGGTTTAATATTATTTATAATCTTATAGTCTTTGTGAGTAACTAGGTATTTATCGGTGACATTAAGGTTGTTAAATATTTTAAACGACCAATCCCTATAACCATAATAAACTACTTTCATTTTAACGGTATTTTTTGTGGTGAATCATATCTTGGAAATTCTAAATAATCTACAGTATCTAAACTAGTAATAGTTTGAGGGACTATGGTATAAGATAGTTTACATTTATATTTTTTCATAATGTCCTTCACCTCACCATTAAACCCACCATTAGGGTAGGAAAAAACAAAGTCATCAGAAAAGTGTTGTGTGAACCAATGTGACCTATTTATATCAGATTCAACGTCATCTAATAATAAAAGGTTATCGGATGAATTACCGTGGCCACCAATTACCATATTATAATAACTCATCTCCTCTAACTGATTTAAGTTTAAATAAAACTCACCAGCAAACGAGTGAATGTCCTTGGATACATATTTTTTAAATAAGTAATCAGTGTACTCGTAATTATTAAAGTCTTCACCTTTGTGTCTCCTTAAAAAATTTGTTATAAATATCATTTCTTTACTCCACCAATTGTCAACCCAATCAGTGTGGCTATACTTTAGCCATAACTCATAAGCATCCCCAAAACCAGAAAGAATCTCTTTCGTTAATAACTTTTCATCAACAGAAGCTAAAATAAATTGTATCTTATGACTGTGAATCATTTTTTGTTCAATAACAGGTGCCGTGGGTACTAAAAATGTACCACTAACATTTAATTTTTTTAATTCATTATATACGTAAAAATGGTCAACCAAACCGTCATCAAAAGTTAAAACAGCGTAATCTACATTACCCTCTTCTAGATTTATGTTGGGGACATCTAAACTGCTTATTATTTTATATTTTTTATTAATAAAGTTAACTTGGTTTTGGAATTGGTTCTTATCTAAAAAAGATTTAAGATTGTACCTACCAGGAAATTTAGTTTGTGTTAAGTCTCTAACATCGTGAAACATAAAAGCTCTTATTGTTGACATTATTTATATTTTTCTTTTACTTCATAATCACAGGTAAAAAAAGTATAGATACATCTTTCTATTAAATGGGCCTCACCAACCACTTTATCCCAACTAAGTATTTTCCTTATCTGTTCATAAAAATTTTTACTATACTTTAATATAGTATGTTTAGGTATTATATAATTTCCTCCCGGAGAAAATCTTATATACTGTGGTAATTCTGGATTAACAAAAACCTCCTGTAAAAAAGTATTGGTATTGTTAAAGTATTTGTGTTGGATGTGGTTAAAGTACCAACTGTTATTAATTTCTAAAAATCCACCATCACTGGCCATTTTACTACCAGGACCTTTATGTGCTTCAGCACCAAAATCATGTAATTCTGTAAATGTATTATTATTCATCAATTCATGAAATCTATCAACACTACAATTACCATTAGATAATCTATTACCATTCTCATCAAGCCTAGGTGTGCCACTATCTTTTGGCCAAAGTAGACAAGCTCTACAAAATAATGTACAGTCCGGTAAATTATCGTAATTAGTAACAATAAAATCAAACATATCATATATGTTTTGACCCACATTAAGTTGGTGTTGTACCTTATCACCCTCCTCAAACCTATGAAATTTATCATAAATCAGGTAGTTATCGGTATATTTGTGCACCCAGGACTCTTCTAGGTTATTTGGTAACCAGTTATAATCACTAGCCACCACAAAATTTTTATATATTTTTTTATTTTCCATAGTTAGGGTATATTGAATTTGTTCCATAGTGTCTATGAAAAGCAAAAGGTTTTATTCCTTGGACTTCAGGTATCATCATCTCATGAGAAAAATATTTAGCAACGTCAATATCCGCAAATCGTATACCATTCTCTAAATACTTATGTCTGTAGTTTACACAAATATATCCGTCCTCATTATAGTAACCATGAAAAGCTTTCCACTCTAAATCCAGTTGTATGGGCAAATCTAATAATTTTTTACTCCTCAGAGATACACTGTTACCAACACGAATTAAATTACCATCTATATCTCTATAAGAAAAATTATCTTGTGGTAATGGATATGGGGCACCTATATAATCGTAATTTAAAAAATCGTCTTGCCAAGAATCAGGGTTTACAACAAAACCATCATCATGAATTAACATAGCAAATTCAGTATCTACATGTTTAGGTAATTCATATATAGCAGCGTAATTCCATTCATCTATATTTGACATTTTGGGACAACTTTCATGCTTTATAAACTCAGGTAAGTTCTCTGGTTTTTTATCCGAAACCAACTTAACCGAACCAAAATTTATACCTCTACAACTATACTCTAAAGCCTTGATTGTTTTTTCTAACTTTATAGAAGTTATGGCTATTAATGTAACATTATTTAAATTAAGCATATTTTAATTTTAACATTTCAAACTCTTTATCTTTTAAGGATTGGGGAATAGTATCCGTCAGCCTATTACCCCAGGTTCTGTTAACTACTGTAATTTCGTCTAATATGGTGGGTTCACCATGCAAATCAAACATACGCTTATAATAGTCAACATCCATTAACCAATTTATTTCCTCATCAAAGAACAATAAATTTTTATTTTTTATTGTCATACCAGTAGGGCAGCCCATGGTATTATTACCCGTCCATATCATATTATTCCACCTAGGACTATAAAGTCTGTAAAAACTTTTACCGTCATTACTATGGTAAAATTTAGTCATCAACCAAGAAATGTTAGGTTGTGAACTTAGTAGGTCAGCTTGTATTTGTAATGAATTTTCGTCATATAAAAAATCGTCTTGGAACAAGACTTTAATCCATTTTCCAGAACACAGTTTCATTGAGTTATTTATATTTGGTGATATAATACCTCTACCATTCGAGTTTCTAAAGTATTTTATATTCATCTTACCCACCCACTTATCATAAACTTCTTTAATTGTATCATCCTCACTGTGGTCCGACAACACAACCTCAAAATCCTTAAATTTTTGTCTACTTATAACCTCTAAACTAAACTCTAAAAATTCCACACCCCTACCTTCATATCCGTAGGTTGGTATAGCTATAGAGAAAAATGGTTTATTTAAATTTTGGTCTAATTTTGTTAAATTCATAGATAGGTTTTTTGGTACGTGATTAGGTGAATAGATTTTTTTAACTTTTCTAGTTTCCGAGGCCAGTTCATATATTGTTTTGGTTTCTGTACCTACATTATACAAACCAGACAAATCATTTACTATCATACTTATTATCAGTTTTGAGATGTTAGATACATAGTCAAAATTACCAACCTGGTCAATCCAAGCTCCATCATACGGAAATGGTTTTGGTTTGTGTGTACACCTACATAAAAGATAGTTTTCAGAGTTTAGTTGGACTAGCCCATCACCTAAAAGCTTTGTATAACCATACCAGTTATTACAGTGTACGGGGACAGTGTTTTCTGTTGCTTCAGTATCTGAGTTAGAGTAAACATAGTCTGTAGATATATGAACTAATTTAACTTTCCACTTATTACAAAAATTAATTAAATGAGAAACTCCTTTGTAATTTGCGTTCCAGTGAGAATCTTTATTATCACTATAAGTGTCTGTATTAGCAATACAATTTAATATTACATCATAAGGGCAGTGTTGAATGGACCCAAACTCTACCTTAGTTAGTAGGTGATAGGTACTCTCATCGGTTATATCGAACCCATGCTGTTTTCTAGACACACAATCCCACTCTGTTTGGTTAAGTATCTCTGAACCCAGTAATCCGTCCCCTAATATTAAAACTCTTAATTTTGCCATTTATCTTGAAATATACTCTCTATGTAGTTGAATACTTCATCAGTATAATGTGGAGCAGCTCCAACAAAAAATACCTTATCTAAAACTTGGTTGGCGTTTGGATAATCCACCAAGTCATCCAAGTGTTTATACCCTGGATGCATTAATATATTACCAGCAAAATAATTTCTAGTTTGTATTTTATTCTCTTCTAAGAAAGAAACCAATTTATCTTTCAATGTTTTATTTTCACAAATAAAAGGAGTACCAAACCAACATGTGTCAGCTTTTGGTAGCATGGAAACCCCTTTAATACCATCAACATACTTTAAGAAAATAGATTCTATTGTATTCTTACTATGTTTTCTATTTGTATCTATCTCTTCGAATTTTTTTAGTTGGACTAAACCTATGGAACCTTGTAAATCCATTGGTTTTAAGTTGTAACCCATATTGGTAAAAACATATTTATGGTCGATTATACCATCATATGAATCTAACCACTTATCAAATCTTTTACCACAAGTACCACAAGATAGTAAATTAGCAGAACCAACACAATAACAATCTCTACCCCACCAAGCAAAACTAGTAAACAGTCTTTTTAGGGGTGCGATGTTGGTACAAACAGCTCCACCCTCACCAGTTGATATATGATGAGCAGGATAAAAAGAAGATGTCCAAGCTTCATAGTACTCACTTAGGTGTTTACCGTCCCACTTCGACCCTATACTATCACAACTATCACCAATTAAACTAATACTATGTTTTTTACACAATTCACTTAAAAAGTCCATATCAGGTACATTACCTAATACCGGTGAAACAAATATAGCTTTAGTCCTAGGGGTTATTTTATCCTCAATTTTAGTAATATCAAAATTTAATGTATCGTACTCAATATCAACAAATACCGGTTTTAAACCATTTTGTACTAGTACTGATATTGTAGTTGGAAAACCTACTGGAGATACTATGACTTCGTCACCATCTTCCCACCCATAATATTTTTTAAGGGCAGATATTAAAACTAAATTAGCTGAACTACCAGAGTTAACCATCTGAACAAATTTAGCTCCAAATAACTTACCAAAGGCACGCTCAAACTTATTTACATTTTCTCCAGCAACAACCCATTTACCTTCTATAAAAGTTTTTATAGCTGCCATAATTTCTTCTTCATCCCAGTAAGGTCCAGAATATAGTACTTGACTTTTTCCTGGCACAAATGCTTGATTATAAAGGTATTTAGGTTTGTTGTCTTTTAAGTACTCTAAAAGACTTGGTAGTATATTATCTATTTCTTTCATTTTTTTAATTTTTTATATGATTTTTTGTTTCTTATTCTAAATGCGTGGTCATTGACCATCGTCATGTCTATTTTATGTTCATTTATTGGATTAGTTTCATTGTACACATAATTTATGTCACTCATAAATCTATAGTGTTCTTCACCAGACATTTCTAACATTGGGTACATAAAACATAAGTCACCACTCCACTGCCAGTAGTCACCATTTTCATCTCTTAAATCTTCTTCTTTTATACTTCTCCACAAAAAAGCTCTCCATGTTCTAATGTGTGAAGCTGTAAACCTAGAATTTCTCAGGTTATCAAACCCACTTTGTTTTTGTGAAAATCCAGGTTGTCCATTGGAGTAACGAAAGCTACCGTTGGCAATCCAGACATCTTCGTCTTGGTAAACTTTATTAATTCTACTAAAAACATTTCTGTCCGGTAAATAATCATCACCATCCACCTCTACTAAAACATCATTGTCTTTTATATTAGGGTTGTTACGAATTACGGTATCGAAGTTTCCAGCTTGATACAATTTTTTATCACTCGACTCAACCAGAACAAATCTATTATCGTCTTTAATAAATTCTTTTACTAAATTTACTGAATTGTCTGTAGAATGGTCATGTGTTATATAACATGTAAAATCTTTATAGTCTTGAGACTGAATAGTAGCAAGACAACGTTCTATGTATTGTTCAGCGTTATAAAAACCAGTTAGTACTATCATAATTTATTATTTTATATATTTTTTTATTATTTTTTGTGTATAACCCTCAGACTCAATACCAAACTCAGATAAATAATCTTTAAAAATAGGACTTGTTAAGGAAGTCCATCTATCATCTTCACTAGTATCTTTAATTTTCATCTTTAAATTACCATCATTAACCTTAAAAAGGTATTGAATTATTTTCGATAAGTCAACAACAGAAATGGGTTCCACACCCCCCACATGAACAGTTTTACAACTAGTTTTGTCCTCACAATATATAACAAAATTAACTAAATCCTCTATATCTAACACAGCTCTCCTAAGGTCACCATAAACCTCAAAAGATTCACCTGACTTTATTTTACCCACTAGATAATTTACAAGATTATTGTTATTCCCACAATTACCTATTAGTTGAGGTACCCTAAATATAATATAATCTTTAGTGTGTAACCTTATTAAATCCTCCATTTCTTTTTTATGCCAGTAATATGGGTTATGTTTATAACCAATAAGGATTGTACTAAAATATATAAATTTTATATCCTGGTGGGTTTCTATAGTTTTTAGTAATAAGTCTTTTTCTCTTTTAAAATTTTTTAGATTGTTTTCTTTTGAGTTTGATACTCCTGACGCAAAAATAAGAATATTATCTTTATTGTATTTTTTTAAAAATGATTTAGCGATAAGTCCATTACCTATAATCATAAATCTAGAATTTTAACCCATTCTTTTATGATTTCATCATTAGATAGGTTTATTACGTCATGTTCAGTAGCTTTACTACCATAAAATTTTGTACCTGTCGTTTCACATTCATCTTTTACTAATGAAGCTACTTCACTATGTGATGATAGGTAAACAGCTTCTACCTCATCATAAATTTTTTGTTTATCACTAATAAAACCTTTTTCTACCACATTTTCATTTATCAGTGGTTTTACAAAATTATTATAATAATTAGGGTCGGTCACATTACCAAAAAGTATAACTTTTTTAAAACCATCCCTTAAGGCTTTATGTATAGATACGTGTGTTTGTTTGTTTTCGTCTATTGACCCTATAATCCCGGCGACACCCTTTGTTTCCGGTGATTTAGGGTTATTTAGTAAAACCTCTTTTAGGTTAGGAATTATATTATACCGACCTTTATATCTATGATGATACTCTCTTTGTTTTTTATTTAAAAAAACCACCTCGTCCCAGTACTGAGGAATTGAACCAACCTCAAAAACATTTTTTTCGTGACAGGATAATAAAACTTTTTTAACGTCAGGCCTAGAATTTAAGGGTATGAAGTGAAAAATCATAGTATCATTTTTACCCATATTTATTTCATTCATCCTACCAGATTTACATTTATCTAAATGCCATTCGTGTGGCCCATAAAATGTGGTATCGTACCCAGCCTTATTTAATGCATTCGTTAAATTTATAAAAGCAAATGTCGAACCCCCACGATTACTCCAACCAGAAACTATTTTTACCATTCTAAAGCCTTTTTATATTTTTTTATTATATCCACTTTTAAGTCTTCACCATCATCACTATTAAATTGTGGTGTTGTGGGAAAAAATTGTTTCATATACTCCATTAATTTATTGTCCGTAGTATGAACCAATTCAAACTTAACCTCCTTCATTTTATATAGTTTACCTTTTTCTGATTGTACCGGTCCATTAGGACTACCGAGAGCCCATTCCCCATCACCCATTTTAAAACCAGGTGGTGAATTAAGAGCATACACCTCAACCCCCTTCCTAGATAATAATTTTTTATCCACATCTTTATGGTTACAACAAACTGAAATAGAATGTCCAAATTTCTTAATTGATAATACTAAATCTATTATTGATTCTGATAAGGTTTCAGTAGTAATTAGAATATCAAATTTTTCACCATCATAAAACTCCCTGTTAATTTTAATAGGTAAACTATCTTTGTATTTATTAGCAAAAAATTCCCTATTTTTTTCCCACATATCATTAGTTTGACCTATAGATAAGTGTGTTAGTCTGACATTAGTACAAACCCCTATTTTAACACCCTCTAGATAGTTAGAAAAACAAAACTCAACATCATAAAAATGAAAACCTTTAACAGTCTCATCAAAACCCCTAACTAATTTTTTCTTAGATACACCAAAAAATAAACCATCTACAAGAACTACCGATGTCAACTTGGTACCAATATCTTTAGAATATCTAGTTAACCATTTATTACCGTCTTTTTCGTGGTACACAGCACCATGCATTTTAGAAAAATCGTCCCACCATCTTCCTGTCGTTGAGAGGTATCTTGTACCGGCTACACCTATGATACCAAAGTCAGGGTACTTAGAAAAGCTTTTTAACATTTTCCTACCCCAATTCCTAGTTTCAAAACGTATATCATCATGACAAAATATAACAATATCATTAGAAGCTTTTTCTAATCCCATGTTATATACTTCATTTAATGAATATTTACCGGGGTTTTCATAAGGTAATATCTCTATATTGTGCACTCCACTAGTAGACTTTATTAACTTAACAAAATCTTCATTTATTTTTTTTGTACTAAAAACTACTGATAAACTCATTTTATTCTATTCCTGTTGACCCAAACCCACCATCACCTCTTTGGGTTTTTGTTAAATTACTTACTTTTGTTAAGTTACACCATCTACCTGAAATTACCGGTGAAACAACTGCTTGTGCCACTCTATCACCATGATTTACAGTAAAATCATCCTTACTTAAGTTCATAAGGATAATTTTTATTTCTCCATTATAACCCCTATCCACAGTTCCCGGTGTATTCAGTACAGTAATACCACTTTTTATAGCTAAACCACTTCTAGGTCTTACCTGAACCTCAAAACTTTCAGGTAACTCAAAGTGTATCCCAGTAGGTACTAAAGCTCTTTCTAATGATTTAATTACAATTTTTTCCTTTAAATTAGCCCTTAAATCCATACCACTATCATCTATGTATTTGTATGATAAATCTTTGTTGGTCGAGTTGTTTTGGTATTTTATTACCGGTTTGATTCCCTCCATAGCAGACGCTACAGTCTCAGCCTCCAACTCCTCCAACATCTTACTATCCACACCTAAATGAGATAACATTTTATCGTCATCCATACTGTTTCCGTTATTACCAGACAAATTTTTAATTTTTGCCCAAGTATTACTTAGTTTATCCTTCATTTACTTGTAGTATTGTGGTGTTAATTCTGGGTGTAGAATATCTTCATATGGAGCTTTAACAATTGATACTACTTCAGAATCTCTAGTGTCTTCTGATAGGTAAGTAGCTAATCTTTTATTAACTTCATAAAGAGACTCTGCTTCCACTATATATTTATATTTTTTTACTTTTGCATTCCCTTCGTTATCCATAACTCCAGTTTCAAATGCGACTATTGCTTGATAGTACATATTTATTCTTTTTTATTTATTATTTATTCTTTTATCTATGTCTTTTTCTATTTGACTACTGATATACAAACCAACCACCAAACCAAGACCGAAACCAACTATTAATCCTATTATCATCATTTTAAGCTTTAGTTATTAATTCTCTATACCACTGTGCTCTTTCTGTTGTTACAGTTTTTAAAGTGTAACGAGGGTAGACAGTCTCATAAAGTCTTTCACCTAAATCTTCAGCAAAAGAAGGGTTATCTATTAATCTTTTAATATGTTGGTACCATAATTTATGGTTTTTATTTTTTGGTACCATAAGAGCGTTGCCCTTATCGTTAAACCCACCACCGAAATCGATAGCGTTTATACAATCTATTGCGTAAGGACCATAATCTTGTAAAACTAAAGCTTTTTTGTGAAATCCAGCCTCAATAACCTTAAGTTGTGATTTTACTTTATTAAAAATATGTTCTTTAATTGGAGCCAAACTAATGTCAAAATTATTATAGTTTGAAGCGTAAGTGGTTATTGGTTTTGTCCAAACTCTTCTATAGTTAGAATCTGGGTCACCACTAATTTGTTTTTTCTTAAAAGATAAAAGTTCTTCTTTATAAGATTCGTCACCCACAATCCTATAATTATCCGTCATAATCTGTTCGTACTTATACCAAACAGACTCATTAGGTTGGATAGGTCTTTGGGTCTGTTTACCAGTTTTTTCGTCCATAACAGTCATAGTACCCCTCAAATCATAACCACATAAAACTATCTGGAATTGGTCCTTTCTGTCATTATACAACCTACCAGCTACACCACTTAAAATTTCTAAATCTTTTAAATGTGAAGAACCACCTAACCACCCAATCCTAAGTTTATTACTTTTAGTTGGTTTTGGTACGTATTGTTTTTCTTCGTGGTCTATAGCGTTAGGATAAATAAAAACGTTTTTATTTAATTTTGATATTTCTTCAGCAAAAATAGTGGTTGTTGTGGTTACATATCTGGCTAAGGTAAGATTGGTTTTTATCTTCTCATCAATCTTGTTATTTTTTACAATCATGTGAGCTGGGTGGTCAGTAGTCGGTAACCAATAATCGTCAATATCACAAATATGTGGTATCCCCCATTGGGTTAATCTTTTAGCTAAAGCAGCCGAAGCTTCATAATCAGGGCCAATACTTCTATGATAATGAATTAAATCATAACCCTTCCAAAAATCGTCATTATAATAAGGTGGGTCATAAACTATATCCACCCAAAATTCATCTGGGTACATATCTTGTAAGTAGGTGTGTGGGTCGACAGACCTAAACTTTGAAACCCCGGTTCTGTCAGAGGGTAAAACGCAAATTTTGTATTTCTTTTTTTCCATGATTTAATTATAACAGGAAAAATTGAATTTGTCAAAGGGGTTTGTATGCTTATTTTACAGTTTTTGTGGATGTAATTTTACCGTAAAACACTTTGTCACCAACTCTAAACTGAAAATTCTCACCCATATCAGTTCGTAGGCCTATACTTTCATTAATTCTAGTAGTTACAACTTCATCTAATAATTCTTTTACAGATTCTTTTATGATACTTTTTAGATTTTTGGAAGATAGTTTTTTAGTGTTAGGTTTTGTATTGTTAACTTCTCGTAAAATTTGTTGTTGTGGTGAAGATTGGTTGGTACTGATACCTTGTTTATTCATTTGTGTTTTCACACCATTTAAAAAATCTTCACTAAGACCAGCACCACCACCATTAAATGGTATATCTGGTATCGGGTTATTTATCATAGCTTGTTTAACAACATCAGGTAATTTAGAATTTTTTATTTGATTTTCTGTTATGTTGGCTTTAGGTGTTAAACTTGGTTTAGATGTTGGGAGTTCTGCGGAAGGTATGCTAGTTAAAGGTGTTGGTGGTAGGTGTTGTTGAACACTTTCCATATTAATATTAGGTTGGTTACCTGTCATTGGCATTTCATTTTTAGGGAAATTGCCCCCATCTACCTTATTCATTACTTTTTTAGCGTTAACTAAATTTTGTTGAAGCGTTGTCATATCCATAAGTTTAAAATTTTGAGTTGTACATCATTCTGTCCATAGAGTTATCCCCTACAGGATTATATAATGGAGGTTCACCAAAAGTCAAGAATAAACTATCGTCACCTTTTTTTGGTTTCATACTTTTCACTCTATCGACCCTAAATAATCTCCAGTCAGGTAAAGGTACACCTTTTTCATTAACTTTTAAAGAGGGTCCTGATGTTTGATAGGCTCTAATTACTGGATTACCTCGTTTAGAATAGCCATATGCTACTGGTTCTATTACTCTAACATTACCACCATTAGGTAATTTTTCATCATCCATGTATCTTAAGTCACAGGTATGCTTATTAGTAATAGCGTCTTTGATAACACTATTAGAAACATTTTCAGTTAGTAATTCTATTAATGAACCTAGTAATTTCATTTATTTATTGTTGTGGTGCGTAACCGTTTCCAGAATCTATATTACCAGCACTATACTCATTTTCTCTACTGTATAGGTTAGTTTTTACATTGTTGATTCGTCCAGTGTTTGCTTCACCATTACCCATAATATCAGTACGAGTACCAATATCTTCACCATAAACACCTAAGTATATAGCGTTTCCTTTACCCTTATCATCCCCATTAGATAATGCATTAGGGTGGTTAGGACTATAACCTTCAGTTTCACTTATTTGGTAGGTATTTTTAACCATCATCTGCTCTCTAAATTTTGCGGACTCCTGTGTTAATTTTTCACCTGGTTTGTTTTGATTGTAATCTGGCATAATTTTTTATTTTAAAAGTTGTTTTATTCTGTCTATATCTTCATAAACAGCTCTATTATTAAATATATCGTCACTATTTTTTGCTACCTTAATTTGTCTTACCTTTGTTGGGTTTTTGGACTTATCTTTAGTATGTGTTTTTTTAAATACGTTTTCCTCTCCAGAATTTTGCCTAATTTTTTTGGAACTATGGACACTGTTACGTCTACCATCTAAAGACCTGTTTATAAATTCTAACATATCATCACCCCCAACTACTTCGTAATCACCACCGTCTAAGTCATTCTCTAACTCATGTTTAAATTTTTTGGCCTGTGGGTAAGTTAATTTCCCATCATTTACCATATTACTACATCTAGTATATCCTTTATCGTTGGTCTTTAACCCAGCAAGATTAGACTTTAATAACTCCAATAATGGATTAGGTATACTATACGTATCATTTTTTAAATCACTATTCATTACGACTTTAATTTAAGTATTAATTCCTCAACCGACACTCCTTCAGTATTTGCCAGTCTTAATAGCTGTTTTATTTTTGAATCCAAAATAGTACTTTTACCATCAGAAATATCTCTACCTTCTTCCTTGTTAGATAAAATAACCTCAATCATATTTTTAGCTTTATCTTCTGATAGTTTTTTAAATTTTTCTTTTTCAGTTAAACGTTGTTGCCCATTTTTATCTAATGATTTGGTCTTACCCATAGACTCAGTTCTTTCTTCAGCTTCAGTTTCATCCATGTCATGTTCCGATTTAAAATACTCAATAGTATCTTCAGCGTTTTTAAATTCAGTATCCTCAAACCCTAAAACCTCACTCATATCATGTTCACCAATTTCTTCTACTGATTCACCATAATATCTTTTAAAGTAATGACCTGCACCAGTCCATACACCTGCTTGACTTGTGGATTTAACTGTGTCGTCGGTAGTTTTCCTAGACCCTATAGTTTTATTAGCGTCTGTTCCAGGGGGTATCTTACTACTAACCATAGAACCATCGAAGTCTATAAGTTCGTTAACTTCTTCAGCTTCAGTTTCATTTTCACCATCTAACTCATCATCTAAAATATCCTGTATTACTTTTAGGTGTTCTTCATCATTATTTGTTTTAGCTGCTTCATCTAAACACACAGCTGTAAACCTATCAGATTTTGGCTCTATATTAAATTTAAAGATTTCAGATAAAGTTAAGAATTTTAAAGCTGAGACACTTTTCCCCTTACTTAATTCTTCTTTTAATACCTTAAGTTCCCCAATAACATGGGTGATTGCTTCAATTCTTTTCATTTTACTTTTATATATAAATATCTTAATCAATCGAATAGTATTTATTAATACATGGGAACACAGAATTTAAACAATTTTTACTTTAATAAACTGGACAGTAAGCTCAATTATAGTGAGTACTATGATTTGTTTTTAGCGTCAGATGAAAAAGACTTTAATACAGACGTAGTATGGTCCAACTCTATTATAGGGTATAATGATGGGGACACACTTCCGGTGTGGATTGACCTAGCGGACACCAACTGTGGAACACAACCTACCACGTCATGTGCATTTCAATACCCAACAGGAATTACCCCAACATATTTGTCGAATAGTGCATATTACCCTTTTGTTATTTTAAGTAAAAACCATTGGTCAAAAGCAAAGTCTTGTTGTGATTGTCCTTATAGTGGAGATGGTGGTGGATTTTCTGGTAGTGGTTACTATGATGAACTTTATGACATACAATGGACTGGTGCGGATAATGGTTTATTCCCACCAGAGACTATACAGTATGGTCAGAGTTTAATTTTATGGTGTGACATACCAAACATAAGTGGGTTAACATTTGACTCCTTTAGTTATGATAAGAGATTTAAAATGCATCAGGTAAAAGCATTTGGTTACCCAGCATCACCCCCAAGTGTAAATGAATGGTATACGGACACTTCTATATTAGACGCTTCAGATTCATCAGGGTACTACCAAGAACTTAAAGGGGGGTTCTATCAAGGTTTTTATAAATTATATGGATACCCATATGAGGTTCTACCAACAAGGCCTAATAAGGGATGGTCTTTTGAGACTTATTTAAAATTAACAACAATTACTACTAGTGTATGTGAAGGTTTTGCTTCTCCTTGTTGTTTAACTCCTGTTGGTGACCAAGAAGTTATATGTGGTAGTGATGGTAATTGTTATAACGCGAGTGGATGGAATCTATATCAATATAGAAGTACTGCTACGACATTTAACTTTGGTAGTGCAACTACGGTATGTAGTCCATTAGCTTCTAATGAGATGCCACAACATTTATTAAATTATAGTCTAGCTGGACAGTTTGGGCTTGCTGTTATGGATACAAATAATGGTGGTTTCTTTTTCTATAAAGGAATAAGGGCTGAAGACAAATACCAAAACAGAGGAGGGCTATCTGCCGATTCACAACTTGATTACCTATCAGCGTGTACAACATTAACAGGGATTACAGGGTGCTGCAATACAGAAGAAAAAGCAGTAAAATTAACAAATCAAAATAAATCACCAAACCCTGAATATGATGTATACAGTAACGCTTTTGGTGTTAGGTTGACTGATGATATGAGATTGGGGTATCGAACAATTAGATACACAGGAGGATGTGTAACCACCGGTGAAACTTGTAACACTGGAAGTACTTTTAAGTGTGACTATGTGGTAGAAGAAAGTTATTCAGAACCTATATGTGACTTTATCATTAAAAGTGGTAATTGTAATGAAACCTGGATTCAAGTAGATGTGGTATTTGATAGAAACTTATACCTAGAGGATTGTGAAATATTTAATAATGGTGGGGTTAATGATTTGGTTAAAGTTAGGTTAGACAAATTTGAACGTTACGGCACACATAAAAATGGTGCTAGCCCTTACGGTTGTCACCCAACACCAGAAACACCAGAATCAAAACCATGTAAAGACCAATACCCAAGGTTTATAGAAGACGCTTATTTTAATTTTAATTGTCATGAAGCAGAAGTACAAAAATGGTTTGTTGAGAGAGAATACAGGTTAGGTACCTTAAGTTTTTATGTAAACGGGAGAAGAGTTCACAAAGTTGAGGATTATGAGGAAATAATACCTAGACAATTAAACACAAATAAACAAACTCAAGTTGGTGTTGCTTACAATATGTCTTGGGGTGGTGGAACTTTTGGTTTAAGAGAAAGTCTTATACAACAAAATATACCTCTAACCGGTGACCAGTGTACTATAGATAACAACACTAATTTTGTTAAGTTAGATTTAACACCAGATAGACAATTATTAAGTGATAATTTTGCTGGTTCATTTGTGGGTGGAATATCACAAATGATGTATTATATAAAACCATTAACACCTGATGAAATATATCATAATTTTACCATGAATAGAAGTAGATATGGGTTAATAGATTGTGAAGAGTGTAAGGATTGTAATACTGGGTGTATTGATTGTAACTTACCTGGTTCACAAGGAAGTTCTACACAACCAGGTACTAGTACAGGTAGTGGAACAAGCGGTAGTTCACCAACAATGTTAAATGTGCATGTGTGGAATGCATGTCCAGGACAAACATCGGTACCAGCATATATAGCTTCTGGGTATCCAGTAACATTTATCGGTGATAGTGGTGGTTCCACAACAATACTAGATATTGAGGCTGCATCAGCATATTACTATAGTATTGTAGGTTCACCACCTCCAGGATTTGTGGTACAAAGAAGTGTCCCACAACTTAATGGAACTACGCTCCTTTCTTGTTATGAATATGTGGGTCTACAATCACTTGCCTCGGGTACTTTCTGGGCACCCAATGCTGTAGATAGTACGGGTAATAACACACTATCAATGTTTCCTTTTTGTGCTGCTTGTCCTAATGGTTCATTTTAACCCATAATTAATGTATTTATATTAAAAGAAAGAACAATGGAATTTTTTATTAGAAAAAACTCACTAGAACCAATACTTAAAATGCAAGTCGTACAAGATGGCAGAAATGACTTTAATAGTTTTCACGATAAACTAGCTAATTCTAGTATATATTTTTCTATGAAAGATGTAAAAACAGGAATCCCTAAGATATTAAATGCTAACGCAAACATAGTTGCAAAAACACCAACTTCAGTTAATGCCCCGACAGAATACTACATTTACTATAAATGGAAATCTAGAGACGTGAATAAGGTAGGTAGATTTGAAGGTCAATTTATCATATATTTTCATGAACAGAATTGTTCTGAATTAATTGTTCCTATTCGTGAAGATTTGTTTATTAACATAACAGATTCTTTTGTTGGACAACCTTGCACACCACCTTGTTAATTTATTGATTCCTTAAATTTCTTTACCTATCTTTGTATGTAATCACATGCAAGAATTAAACAAAGAAAATATGATAGAAAAAGCTACTCCAGAGGAGATAGAAAAATTTTTATTGGGTAATGACCCAGAAAAATACATTGTAGCGTTAGAATATGGTTGGCGTAGTGGCAAAATATATAAAATAAAAGAGTATCCAGATAGAGGTAAAGTTATAGAGACTGACACTTTTATCCCCTTTTGTTGGGTTGGTGACTTAAGTAAAAAAAATTTTTACAATGGCAACAAACACGCCCAAAAACAAGCAATATCCAAACATGGAATATTAATAGAAAAATTATACAATGGTGATGACCCTAGGTTAAGTACCGGTTTAAACTATTTAATTAAAACTACAAAGTCATATAGAAATTTAGTTAGTTTTTTTAGGCAAGGTGGTTTAAATCCTTGGGATGCTGATAGTAGAGACGCTATTATGATTTTATCACCCATAGAACAATATCTAGTACAAAAAGAAAAACGTTTGTTTAAGGGTTTTGAGGAGTATGACGATATACATAGATTTGTTTTTGACCTTGAGACTACCTCATTAAATCCAGAAGATGGTAGAATCTTTATGGTGGGTATGAAAGATAATAGAGGTTTTGAAAAGGTTATTGAAGTGGGGGATAATGATACGGAAGAGTCCGAAGCAATATATCAATTTTTTGAAGCTATAGACAGTATACGACCAACTATTATAGGTGGTTATAACTCTTCTAACTTTGACTGGAACTGGTTATTTAAAAGAGCGGAAATACTACAAATGGACACCACAAAATTCAAAACCCTAAATCCTAATGAGGGCTATAAAATTAATGATGGGGTTTTAAAACTTGGTGCGGAAATAGAAGATTATAAACAGATAAAAATCTGGGGGTATAATTCGTTAGATATTGCTCATTCTGTTAGAAGAGCTCAAACTATCAATTCAGAGATAAAGAGTTGGGGGTTAAAATACATAACTCAATTTTCTAAATCAGAAAAACCAAACAGGGTGTATGTTAAAGGTGATAAGATTGCGTCAACATATAGAGAAAATAAAGAGTTTTATTTAAATGTTGAAAATGGTAAATATAAACCGGTTGGTTCTGAAGGTTTGTTTGATATAGATAAAAAATTCCCTAACGTATATAAAAAGGTTGGGGGTGCTGAAATTGTTGAGAGGTATTTAATGGATGATTTGTGGGAAACTATGGAAGTAGATGGACAATTTAACCAAGCTTCATTTCTGTTGGCAAGTATGGTACCAACTTCATACGAAAGAGTATCAACAATGGGAACCGCAACTTTATGGAAAATGTTAATGTTGGCTTGGTCATACCATAAAGGATTAGCCGTACCAGCAAAAGACTCTAAACGTCCTTTTGTCGGCGGGTTATCTAGACTAGTTAAAACAGGATATTCTACAAACGTATTAAAATTAGACTTTAGTTCATTATACCCATCTATACAGTTAGTGCATAATGTTTTTCCAGAGTGTGACATTACAGATGCTATGAAAGGGATGTTAAAATATTTTAGAGATACTAGGATTATGTATAAAAATTTAGCTTCTGAATACTACAGTAAGGACAAGAAGAAGTCAGAGTCCTATGGTAGAAAACAATTACCTATTAAGATTTTTATAAACTCAATGTTTGGGTCTTTATCAGCACCACAAGTTTTTCCCTGGGGTGATATGAATATGGGAGAAAAGGTTACATGTACTGCCAGGCAATATCTTAGACAAATGGTAAGATTTTTTATGGATAAAGGTTATGACCCATTAGTTATGGACACGGACGGTGTTAACTTTTCATGCCCATTAGATGTGGAAGATAGGTCATACATCGGATTAGGTAAAAATGAATTAGTAGTAAAAGATAAAAAATACCAAGGTAGTGAAGCTGATGTTGCGGAGTATAATGATTTATTTATGAGGGGTGAAATGGGGTTAGATACAGATGGACAATGGCCTTCATGTATTAATGTAGCTAGAAAAAATTATGCTTTATTAATGCCTAGCGGGGTAGTAAAGTTAACAGGTAACTCTATTAAATCTAAAAAAATTCAAGGGTATTTAGAGACTTTTATAGATAAGGGTTTAAGAATGTTATTAGAAGGTAAAGGTGGTGATTTTGTAGAGTATTATTATGAGTACTTACAAAAAATATACGATAGAGATATATTACTCGCAAAAATAGCTAATAAATCTAGGATAAAACAAACTATAGAATCTTATAAAAAAAGATGTAAACAAAGAACAAAGTCTGGTAGTTTGATGGCTAGACAAGCTCATATGGAATTAGTTATAGCTAATAATGTACAAGTATCTTTAGGGGATACCATTTACTATGTAAATAATGGTAAAGCTATGTCACATGGTGACGTTCAAAGAAAAAAGAAAAAGGACGGTACAGAAGAAATTATTTTAAATTCTTACTTAATATCTGAAAATGATTTAGAAAATGGGATGAAAGGTGAATACAACGTACCAAGATATATAAACACATTTAATAAAAGAGTAGAACCACTACTAGTTTGTTTTAAAAAAGAGGTTAGAGAAAGTCTGTTAAAAAAGAAACCAGAAGATAGAGAATATTATACAAAAACACAATGTGAATTAATAAATGGTGTACCAAGAAAAGATGGGGACCAAGACTCTTTAGAAGAAATATTAACTTTATCACCAGAAGAAAAGGGGTATTGGTCTAAAATGGAACTAAGTGAGAATTATTTTATGGAAGAATTAGGAATCCTTTAAACCGTCAGAACTAACAACCAACCAACATTGTAATTCCTCGACAAAAGAAAACTCTACACAACTATCACCATCTAAATCTAGAGCTTCCCACTTTAAATCAATTAAACCCATATCTGGAATAATCTTAACTGAAGATAACGACTTAATTTTTATTTTCTTATCTTTTTTTGAGTTCAATGTAACTGTACAAGGTTCAGTAATCACCAATAGATTTTCTCCATTAGTGGTGTAATCCTTGTCTACAACTTTAGTTTTTGTATCGGTTTCGGATTCTGGTTCGTATGTTACATTTATACCGGTTTTATAAAGTCCCTGTAAAAGACTTAATAAAGCTACAGAAAGAAGTTTGTATTGTATGTTGTCCGGCCTACCCTTACTGTCATAGATAACTAACTCTTTAAAACCTAAAGCGTCCAACTCTTCAGCAATCATACCAAATCCATCAGCACCCGTCTCCAAGTATCTAAAAAAGTAAATTTTAGAATTTAGTAAAGGGGCATATCTTGAGGTACCTATTATTCTTAGATTGTCTTTATACCTTTTGGATGACGAGGCTCCCCTAACTACATTACCATCCTCGTCTAATTGTAAATCCATTAAACCACTACCAGTAGGCATTAAACCCATCTTACCGATTTGTAATGTACTAGCACTAATTCCTGGATTTGTGGCTAAATCACTATTTGTACCACTTAGTGTTGGTGTTGGTAGTTTTCCTATGGCTACGACGGGTGTGTACCCAGTAAGTGCAGAAAAGGCTGTAATTGTTACCATAGAAGAAGCTGACGTTGCTGAATAAGGTGCAACCATAAAGGTATACCCAGTAGTAGAAGCGGTATAATTACAAGCTCCACATGTTTCAGTCCAATCCTTACATTTATAAGCCATAAACTCACCACATCCAGTAAGTCCGTTACCCACTGTACAGGCAGAACCAATAGTCACATGTTGCTCAAAAGTTGAAGAACCACTAAACACACCACTAGTGTCACCACTTTGTTGTAATTGCCTATTATAATCTACTCTAGTATAAAATGCCATATTATATTACAAATATAGAGCCAGGATTCATAGGCCTGTACCCCAAAGATTTATTTAAATTTTCAGCTTCTAAAGCCTTCCTTTCTAACATTTTATCATTACGTAATCTTTCTAACCTAGCCATTAGTTCTTCTACTAATTTTGCTATTTCATCTTTAGACTCACTTAGTAAATCAGAATATTCCATAGTTAATTCAGAATCTGGAGTTTTTAAATTACCACTAAATTTACCTCTAACTCTACCTAACATTTCTTTTGCTTTTGCAAAGAAATATCTCCTAACCCACGCTTGTGCTGGGGGGTTAAGTTCAGTGAAAGTCATCTCATCTAGTGTAACATCACTAGGTAATAATACAATATCTTTATTTTCTGCTAAACATTCATCCCTATTTTCTGGACCAGAGTCGTAATACCAATACCACACCCGTTCTTGATTCTGTTGAATACCACCAAAATCAAATCTACCACCTGGTACATTATATAAATGTACGTATTTTGGTCCGTGTACCCCACCAGCTCCAGCAGTAATCCTATAAGTCATTTCTCCACCTATAAG
>UEXM01000573.1_pt1 | contig 37707 bp, 43 predicted proteins | sample 1796661 | NCBI WGS metagenome assembly UEXM01 (sample SAMEA4772469, study PRJEB27181) | metagenome
AAATTGACCAATCTAAACTTGTGCCTCTTCTTATTGCTGCGGTGAAAGAATTGAAAGCAAAAGTTGAGGCACTAGAAAACGCATAATTTTAAAATATTAGAAAACAATGATCGAAATTAATACATTACCTACAGCAGAGCTAAATGTTTCTAAAGTAGCAGTATCACTTAACTCAGCCCAAGAGTTTGGAATGCAATTCAGCGTAGTTGGTTGGGGTAAATTCAAGAATGCAGAAGGCGAAGATGTTTGGGGAACTAACCCACTCGTTTCAACTCTACTGAATGTAACCGGCCCAACTTGGGACGCTTGGGGGTCTGATAAAAGTGACGCTATTTATGTTGGCGATTTAGCTTTAGCCCAACTTGGACTACAACGTGATCCTGATGCTGTTATCGAAGTTGAAGAAACTCCAGTAGTAGCACCAGCGGAAGAATCTGATGATGTTACAGTTGATGATTCATCTGATGCAGACGATTCTGAAGAGGCGGCAGAATAAGCTGTTAGTCTTTTTAATTTGTCTTTTGGCTATTTTAGTTCGGGAAAAAGCTAAGTGAATTTTACTGATATTAAAGTGGCAATCGCTAGTGCTGCTGGGATTTTTAATTGGATGGTAGAGATTGATCTGATTTTAAAAGTTGGAATAAGTTTAGCATCTTTAATTTATGTAATTTTAAAGATTAAACATTTAATAAAAAATAAATAACATGAGTTTATATAAAAATATTCACGCTAAGAAAAAGCGTATTAAATCTGGTAGTGGAGAAAAGATGAGAAAGCCAGGCTCTGCTGGTGCACCCACTGCTAAAGCTTTCAAGAAATCTGCAAAAACAGCAAAAAAGAAATATTAATTATGTGGAAAAGTAAAACATTATACGCGGGACTGGCAGGAATTATCACAAGTTTAGGACTATACATGTCTTCAGAGATAAACCTAGCCGAGTTTTTAAACGCAACATTCACAAGTCTTTTGGCGATCTTTTTGCGGCACGGAATCAAGAAGACCCAAGACGCCGCTGAAGCGGCAGTTGAGGCGGCAAGCAGTGTCACCCCAGCGCCGAAGAAGAAAGTCGTTAAGAAGCAAGATTAGGAGGCTTAAATGGCAGGATTAACAACCACTCAGACATTCAGCGATGGTGATACGGTTACTGCCGCCAAACTGAATAACATAATTGCAAACGCTTCAATTAGTGATGGAGGCATTGCACCTGACAAGTTAGCTCCTAATTCAGTTAAAGAAGCTAACATGGCTAATAACTCGGTAGATACTAATGCGTTAGTTAGTGATTCTGTTACTAATAGCAAACTAGACACGATGGAAAAGCGGCGGGTGAAAGTTAATGCTACTGATGCCACTGCTAATCCGACTGATTTATTTGTAGATGCAAACCAGTTACTCGTAGGAACAAGCAGCACAATTAATGCGGTTAGTTTTTCTGATGATTTGGCTTTAGATAACGCCGGAGCTACTGCAAGTAAGATTATTGCTGCACCTAGTTTAATTAATGGCAAATCTACGGTAGCCGCATCTAACCTGGATGAGTTGTTACTATACGATCAGGACGCTACGACTGTACTGAAGAAAACAACAGCAGGATCAATTGTCGCTAGTCTTAAAGCCACTACAAGCCAAGCTGGATCAATACTAGTAGCAAGCGGATCTGCGGTTAGTGATCCGCTTAATGCAACGGTAGTTGAAGAAGCTTTTACACCTACTCAAGCAATCAACTGTCCAATATTTGCAAAAGCCTGGGCAAGTATAAGTAGTAATCTTAATTACGAAGCAGGAATCGGAAAATTTTCTTTAGATAGCTCTTATAATATTGGAACAGAACAAAGCTCTGGGACACTAACAAGTGCCACAAAGTACAAGATTATAGAGTACAAAAGTGGTGATAATTTTACAACTGTAGGAGCTTCTTCAAACGCTACAGGAGTTCAGTTTACAGCCACAGGAACGTCTCCAACTTGGTCAAACGGAAGTAGACTTGTTCCTGTTCCAATAGTAGCTAGTAGAGGAGTAGTAGACTTTACTTTTTCTGATGCTGTACCGTCAGACAACTTTATTGTTTTAGTTTCTAATGCTAAGTACGGAAACGGATCGGTAATTACAGAAGCAGGCAGAGCAACAGTTTCAAATGAAAGTACTGGAGGATTTCGTGTAACATTTCACGAAATTGACGATGGAGATGACACTTTAAATACTCCAATGGTTGCCACAATATTAGTCTTTGGAACCTAATGACTTTAACCGATATTTCTACATACGTTTGTAACCTGGTTAACAAAACGGATGACACATCCAAATCTAGGTGCAAAGAATTTATACGGCAACATCACGAGAACATCATTAACTCTGGGTTATGGAGAGAGACAATTGATGTTGAACAAATGACACTGCCGTACGATGGTAGGATAACTCAGATTATTTTAGACAATGGAGGATCAGGATACACCTCAGCACCCACTGTTGGTTTTTCTGGTGGTGCTGGGAGCAGTGCTACTGCTGCTTGTGAGATTGGTGGGGGAGCAGTTGCAAAAGTTTACATCCAAAACTCAGGATCAGGATACACCTCCGCACCAACAATAACATTTACTGGGGGAGCAGGAGATGGAGCAACTGCAACTGCAATTGTAAGTGAGTTAGCTGATGAGATGGTTTGTCCTCAGAAATTTGAGACTATTTTAGGTATTAGTTATAACGAACAAAATCTGTTACCAACACAACTCATAACTGAGTTAATGACTGACCCAGATTCATTTAAGAAAAATGCAAACACTGCTCAGTTTTCTGTTATTGATAGCTCAGGTATTAATTTTGATCCTGCTTATGGTGCTATTGAGTTTCTTTCCTCGGACAGTTCTGACAACGGTAAGAAAATCACAATTGTTGGTGAACTATACGGGCAGGAACTAACCATGCAGAAAGAGACAGTAACACTAGCCTCTAGTGTCACCACATCAAATGTATGGTCAGCAGTTCATTCAATAAGCAAAGAAACTACCACAGGACATGTCCAGGTTAGAAGTGCTACTGACGCAAGTAAGTATTTCTTTTGGCCTGAATGGGAGAATGTAAGTAAATTCCAAAGAGTTAAGTTTTTTGACAAACCTAAATATGACGCAAGTGATCCTAAGAACTTGTATGTTATTGGTAAAAGAAAAACTCAGCCTATGATTGGTGATTATGATTCACCAATGATTAGCGGCATTGATAATGTGCTGATTCATTTTGCAACTGGTGACATGTTGAAGAGGTCGAGACAATTTGGTAAAGCTCAATTAGAACACCAACAGGCTAATGCATTAATGCAAGTGGCTCGTGATCAAGAGAACAACCAGTCTGCAAAACAAACTCGATTGATACCGGATGTCTATGGCATGGGTTACAGTAGAAATGATTTTGGATTTTAAGTTATGCCTGTTTATTATAACGATGGACTTGATGACCCGGTTCAATATGATCGTCAGGCTAGTTTCGTAGGTGGGCAAATATCTAACTTCCGCGAGAATCTTCTAAACGAATCTCAAGCAGAATCACTTAAAGATCTAGACGCTCCAAAGAATGGTGTTCTAAAATCTAGACGAGGATTTCACAGGTTTGCTAATTTACTAGGCAGTTCATCAGCCTCAACCAACACACAAGCGTTAGCCTATTATGACACTGATGCTAAAGAGTCGTTAATTGCGTTTGTTAATTCTAACGCTTACGCAATAAATTCTAGTGGCACTGTTAGCGTGTCAGGACTAGGAACTGGTTTTACAAACAGCACAACTAACCGGGTTTACACTTGCCAAATTGCTGACAAGTTGTTTTTTGCTAGTCATTCTAATAATAACAGAATAGGTCAAATTTCTTGGGATAACAGTGCATCTGCATTTGTTGTAAAAGAAATAGCTGATGGACCAATTAACTCTAAATATTTAGTTAACAATAATTTTAGGATATTTGCTTATCAACCCAGCGATGATCAAATACATGTTTCTGAATTTCTTCCTAATTATACCCAGGCAATTGGATCTTTAACGATCACTAATGGGGGCACTAGTTATCCTAATGATGGGACACTTAGTGCTATTGGAGGAGGAGGATCAGGTTTTGCAGGAACCTATACAGCAGATAGTGGAGTGATAAAAACAGTCACGATAACTAATCGTGGTAGTGGTTACACATCTTTGCCAACAATAGTTCCCGCTCCCGCTGGAGACGGCAATGCTGCCATAACTCCAGCCTATGAAACTACATTTGGGGGCACAGCAAATTTGCCATTTAAAGTGGGACTAGGTGACCCAGTAACCGGGTTAGCAAGTTGGGTAGCTTTTAACATAGTAGTTTTTTGTAAAAACAGTTGTTATGTAGTTGATACTGGAGGTGCACCTGCTGCAAGTGGAACTGCTCCGACTACAGCAGACTTCACAATTAGAACAATCTCAGCGACCACAGGATGTGTTGCTAATGGTTCTATAGCTCAGGTTGGAGAAGATCTATTTTTTCTTTCTCGCACAGGAGTCCGATCAATTAGACGGACCATGGAAGAAAACATGGTGGCATCTGACGTAGGTGTTATCAGTTACCCAATACAAGATGTTATTGATAAGATTAATTGGGCTGCGGTTGAAAATGCTACATCAGTATTTTGGAATAACAGATATTTACTATCTGTCCCAACTGGGGCAAGCACAGTCAACGACACTACAATAGTCTTCAATACTAACACCCAGTCCTGGATGGGTATTTGGAATGGAGATGTGACTGTTACAAGCGGAGTTCCATCAAGTTACATAAATCCATACCAGTATGCGGTGACTCAGTTTAGTGGAGGCAAACCGTATTTAATTAGCCTGGATAAAATTGGTAATCCATTGCAATACCGGGATTTTGTTGAAGATAGAAATTTAGTAGATACGGATTTTCAAGATAAAATAAGAACTTCTACGGGAGTTGATGATGTTCGGATTAAAAACGGAGGCACTGGTTATTCTGCTGGAACATTAAGCGCATCAGGTGGAGGCGGATCTAGCTTTGCTGGAACCTATACCGTGAGCGGGGGAGTAATTAATTCTGTTACAATTACAAACAGTGGAACGGGTTACACTTCCGCTCCTACGATTGTTACTAGTCATGCAGGAGCAGGTAATGCTGATTTTAAAGTTTTTCTCTCAATGGACACCGGGTGGGAAGCGTTAACTAGAGCCTTCACATTCAACGAGCAGACTACTAGTAAAGATGCTGAGTTCGCTGAGTTTGAGTTTGATCGAAGTAATGCAGTTATTGACATTGGGGTTATCCTCGATGGAGCAGAACAGACAGACAATTTAGCTGATGAACTAGACACCGGAACAGGAGAATTAAGATTAACTTTCCCACTGCCATCAACGCTTGGAAGCGGATTGTTAACTAGGTTCAGATATTCAATGACTCAATACCCAGAGTTCCGTGAGTTGCAGTTCAAATTTCAGCAATCAGATAACGCTGGAACAGACAGTAAATATTTAGCATTAAGATCAATTTATGCTGGAGGATTTCTTAACAGTGTGGGGGTAGAATCGTGACCTACGACGAGAAAGTGCATGAAGCAATTAGGTTAAGTTCCAACGGCAACACTGACGCTTGGAACTATTTGTCTATCATCTCGCGGGTCGCAAGAATTATTGATGATTTAGTAGACAAGCCTAATGAAGTTGATGTTGATTCTAAATATAAATTAGCACAATTATTATTAGTAGATCTACCGAGCAACCCATTCTTTCACGTTCATAAAACAACTTTACTTCCATTACATTTAACAAGTTTAAATGCGTGGATCGATAGTAACGATTGGATGGAAAAAGATACAACTAGAAAGAATTATGCTCTAGTTATTAGAGACCAACTTACTGAGTTAGTTCTGCTAGTTGCATACCTAACTGGGGGAAACGAATATATGAGAAAAATAAGTTTACAGATTAGAGAATTGTTTTTGAAGGAGGAATTTTAGATATGGGAGCATATTCAAACGAAGAACCAGAAGCTCCGAACATGGCTGGAGCAAACGAAGCCGGAGTGTGGGCAGATGCTGAAACATTGGCGATTAAAAAAATGATCAACAATGCCGCTAAGTTCGGTAAGAAAATTGATTTAAGAGTTCCAACATTTGACGGTAAAGGCAACAAGACTGGATTCAAAGATGTTACCTATGATTTCAAAGGCTTTTCAGATGAAGATTCAACAAGAGCAGACATGGATTTTGCTGCTGAGTCAGCAGATAAAATGGCTAAGACAATGCTCGATGTGCAGAAGAAATACGGGAAAGATTATGTTAAGCAACGTATGGAAGAACTGAAAGCAGCAGACCCAACTGGTTATGAAATTCGAGAGATGTTAGGTGATGACGCTAAACGAGGTTTAATGGCAGGAGGTCGATTGTCACCAGAGATGGATAAACAAGTAGAAGAGGCTGAACAATACGCACAGACATCTAGAGGTAATGTTTATGGGACAGCAGCAGTTGCATCTGAAGCTATGAGCAAAGGCTACGCTGGTCTAGCATTGAAACAACAGAACCTGGCTAATGCTGCATCATTTTTAAGTGGCAACACACCGATAAATCAAATTGGAGCATTAAGTGGAGCACAAGCAGGTGCATCACCGTTTAACCCAGTAGGTATTCAATCAGGTTTAGCATTAGACCCAAATGCAGGAGCAAGAGGTGAAAGCTACATGATGAGCGGGTACAACACTCGAATGAATTACGCCGCTAATCAGCAACCAATTGGGGCACAACTTTTAGGTTTAGCGACTGGTGTAGCAACTGGAAAAATAACAGATAAATTATTAGCATAATGAGCGCAGGATCAGCATTTGCAAGTGGGCTAAGAGCGGGGCAGGCTATATGGAATAGTGCTGCTAATAATGCCATGCAGAAGAAACGTCTAGACATGGTCAAGACGCAATTCAAATATGAGCAACAACAACGGAAAGAAAAGATTGATAATGAATTAGCTGCACAAACGGCAAAAGACAAATTTGTTGATTATCTGCCAGAAGCACTTGCTTCAGGTGAAATTGATTTTTCTACTCTTGAAGGACGGGAATTCTATGCAAATTTAAAATCATCAGTTGAGCCAACTATTCTTAGAGATCCGGCTACTTGGAAACAATACGGAAATATAACAAAAGCATTTGAGGAAAAAGAAGGATACCCAGTATTATTAGCACAGGATCGTAACCGTTTGCTTACAATTGAAAATTACAAAACAGTCAGTGGAGAAATTGATCCAATTTATAAGAGAGACAAAGATGGAAGTTTCATTCTAAACCCAGATGGGAAAACTCAGTTTGATATGCCAGCAATGAATAATTTTATTGATAATTACAAACTTGAGAAAGAAGTAGATGCCATAAAGAAAAAACAAAAAGCTTTATATGGAGGAGACGCATTTGAAAGCATGATTATATCTGGTGCACCAACTGCTGGAATGCCTAAAGAAATGCAAACACCAGTCATTGTTGCTCGACAAAAACGGTGGGCAAATGCGGTTAAAAGTAACGACACTGACACAATTATTGGAGCGTCAAATGTTCATACAAAAGCACCTGATGGGAGTGAGCGTCTAGCATTAAGTAAATATAAATTCACACTTGCTCGATTGGAAGAACTTGACGAACAATTAAAAGTAGTGGGAGACACCGGGCCAATTGTTGGAATTTTTCGATCTGCTAATCCATGGGATGTGAAAGCTCAAAGGCTTAAAGCTCAGATAACAACAATTATTCCCGGTTTCGCTCGTGGTGTATTTGGAGAGGTTGGCGTTTTAACTGATGACGATGTAAAGTTGTATTCTAGAACACTTGGGACGTTAAATTCTCCTGAAGAAATCAATAAACTTTTGACCTCAGCAGCAATTAAAATGGTTTCTAATTCTTACGAAGACAAACTTAGAGGTATGGCTGAAAGTAAAATTGACGTTTCAGGACTTCTTCCAGGTTTGAAATCTTTGAGGTCTACTGCAAACAGACTCCTCGGTGAAGAAGAAGCAGAAGAAGCATCCCAAGACAGACCAGTAGTTGAGGTTGAAGAATTTAGAGGTAAAGATCAGCTTAGCGATGAGGAAAAAGCTGAAATAATTTCTACTGGAGCAAACAAAGTTCAGATTCTAGATAAGAGCACAGGCAAGACGCATAACATTAATCTTGAAAGACGGACTGACTCTACAACTCCACCTGCACCTAGACCAGACCCAGCTAACAGTTTATTACCTAAACCTGCGCCTAGTTCAGATGAGATAGATAAAAAGCTGGACAGAAAATTAAAAATAAAAAATAGGATTAAATTTCTTCAAGAGCAATTAGATAAGTTGCCATCTCCACCAAACCCAAATAGAGGCTCATCTTACGTTCCAATTACTACTAACACTAAATCTGATCGAGACACGGAGAAGAGAAGAAAACAACTTATTGAATCTATTAAGAAGAACAAAGAAAACCTGTCTAAACTCTAATGGCTGACCCATTGAAACCATCTGCTGATAGATTGTCTAGGCAGTTATCTTCTCCCACAATAAGTGAACCTATTGAGGAGTACACGTTCACACTTGATGAAGAACAACCGATACAAGATTTTGAGGAAATTGAGTTTGAAGAGACTATTCCATGGATAGATTCCAGTGGAAAACAAACTGATGTTCCAGTCTACGATAATAATAAAAAAAAGATATACCGTCCTACTTACAATAAAGACGGCATTGAGACCCACGATGACCGTGGGATAATGACGTTTGAGGAGTGGAAAAGAAAAAAAGATGACGGAGTTGATTGGTATCCCATAGCAAAACAAGCAGTAATTGGATTAGCGGGTGGGTTTGGAAAGATACCCGGTAAGATCAAAGAAGAAGGCTTGCTTGAAGCATCAGCCAACATACCAGAATCATTCTTAGCAGCAACTGAAGGCTTGAGACTAATTGGTGGAGGTATTGGTAGATTTGCAGCAAAACCATTTCGTAATAAAGAAGAAGAAGATCAGGCAAGTTACGCGGCATATAAAGAATTTGGAAATGAGATTTTCAGACAACTTGAGCTGAGAAAATCACGACTAGGCGATGTTGCCAGGTATTTTGGTGCTGATGAGTTGGCTGAGGTTTATGATGATGGAATTGATCCAGAGGTAGCAGATTCACTCAGTTTGATATTTGACCCCACTTATTTAGTTGGAGGAGGTTTGGTAAAAGTTGGTGCAGCAGTAGCAAGAAAAGCACCTAAAATTACTAATCAATACGCTAAGAAGATGATTAAAACTGCTGGTGCCGCAGCAGGTTCTAAAGCAGCAAAACAACTTGGAGAATTTTTAGCAAAGCCAATTACTACTAGTGTTAGTGGTATTGGTTCTGGAGTAGAAAAAATTGGTCGTGGTGTTCAAAAAGCAGGTACTAAAGCAGCAATCTTTGGGGCTAAAAATCCAAAATTAGCACAGACTCTTCAATATGGAATTGGTGCAGGTGCAGGTGCGTATTCTGCCCCAGAAGGACAAAAGATTGCAGGTGCAGTTGGTGGAGCACTTGGTGGTAGGTTTGCGTTAGAGTCAGGAAAAGTTATTGGGCTTGGTGAAGTTATTGAAAAAGGCGCACAACGCATTGGAGGTGCTGCACAAGCTGCAAAAATCAACTCAATCAGAACTAGTGGTCTAGGTACAGTTGCCAAGATTAGGCCAATGCGTGAAGACGTAGCAAAACAGTTTGTAACAGTCGATAATAGATTAGCAAACAAACTACTCTCTGGTGCAGGACAAATGGCTGACACGGTCACTATTGGCGCAGGAATAGGTGCAGGTTTGGGTGCTATGATGCCGTATGACCCAACTAACCCAGGATGGATAGCTGGGATGGGTTTAGGCACAATTGCAGCTCCTGCTGGTTTACTCTCAGCTAAAGCATTTAATCAGTTAGCAAGAGTTGAAATCAGTCGAGGTGGTGTACCTGATGCGGGGATGAGGTTACGCCTCAAAGAGACGCCAATGCATCAAATGGCATCTGAGGCAGTTGTTAAAAGATTTCTCTCTGGTTTACCAGAGCAACAAAGAGCCAGATTTGTAGATCCAAACAGAAACTTATCAGTTGATGATTTAGCTTCTCAGGCTGAAGCAGTTGATTGGCTCATGGGTGCTAGAAGAGATACTGGTAAAGATACTAATTTTTTTATTGGAGACACTCAGGAGATCCAAGCAAAGACTGGTGGTATTGCTAGAGACGGTGTGGCTGGATTCTATGATTCAGACAGTAACACGGTTTACATTAACACTGATGCAGAGACTCCTAGTTTTACATTATTTCATGAAGTGTTTCACCCAAGCGAAAAATGGAGTTCGTTAAAGAAAAAATTAGATGAAGAATCTGGGGAGTCATTTAAATCTGATCCATTACAAGATATTCAAACTGACCTAGCACAAACTATCTTTGGTACTTATGCGCCAGATGGTGGAATGATGAAGCCAGGTCTTTACTCACAGTCAGACATGTTAAGTTTTGCTGATCAATATAATGGTCAGTTATACCCAGATCTAACCAGTGAGATAATTTCAAAAAAAGCAGAGATTAAAAAAGTTAAACCTGAGAGCACTGCTGAGTTGGCAAAAAAACAGGATGAACTGAACAAGCTTTTAGAAGATCAAGAACTAAACAAGAAAGAGCTGGACGCATTCAATGCGTTACCTGATTCATCAAAACGTGACTACATGGCACGAGAGTTGATGTCTGATTATTTTGCTATGTTTGGTGAATCAGCCAGACACGGTATTATTCGCAAAGCTAGAAACATCACTCTCAAGAAAGATTATTTTAAAGATAAATTTCTTGGGATGAACATCGACAAGTTGAAGTTTAACGTGCTTGGCAGGTTAAAGAAAACGCTTGAGGCTCGTGGTGTAGAATTTGATTTGGCAGGAAACCCACGGGGAGAAATGACTGCCACTAGTGCGTTGTTTAAATATCCTGATCAAAGCAAAAGCATCTCTGATGTTAAGAATAAGATAAAAGATGAACGTGCCAAACCTGAAGCTGATGAACCTACTTTAAGACTACTTGAAAAAGAACTTTCTGGTCTTGAAGCAAAGCAGAAACTAGCAGGTAAAGAAGTGTTGATGTCACCTGAGATTGAACATCTTCTTGCACAATACATCACTGAGAAAGATAAGCTAATAGATCGAGTTTCTGAGACAAGCGACACGGGTGGATCAGAAGTAACGGTTAACGCAAAAGATTTACTAAAGAAAAACCCAGACGGCACACCAAAGATCCCAGAGACAGAAGTAAAACGCTGGGCTAGGAGTGGTTGGCTGAAGACTGATAAAGACGGGAATGTTTTAAACTCAACTGGTGGCAAATGGCAACCTGGACAGAAACCTGCATTTACAACACCAGCAGAAAGAACACGCATGGAGAAGAAGCGTGTTGAGATGTTAGTTGCTGCGCTTAAAGATGTTACTGATGACGTTAACGATGATGCACCTGACACTCCTATTGTAAAAGCTAAGACTAACGAGAAGACAGGTAAAACAAATTTTAGAGGCTCATATTTTGATGACCGACAGATGGATGCAATTATGGGTGCTGATGATGATGTTGTTCATCCTGACTTAAAAGCCACTATCAAGATGATGAATGATGCCATCAAAGAAGGCACTGGGGCACCATTCTTGGCAGACTATTGGAAAGCTATCTCTGGTAGAGGTTATGACTCAAAAGCACGGATGAAAGTGCAACTGTTCACACCATTTGGCATGGAGATCAGTGGGGCAGGAAATTTTAATGCTAAAGTTTTTAACATTGGCTATTTTGAAAACAAGATAAACAGGTGGTTAGGTCAGACGGGAAAAAGAAAGTTTTGGTCAGACTGGGCTGATTCAGACGGTAGAGTGAATGTAGATGAGTTCCGCACAGATATGATGAAACTGTTAGATACTCATTACTTGAACGATACAACAGTTAAATTTCCTGATGGAATGAAGAAAGAAAAATTATATTCATTCTTAGGAGTAAAACCAGATGATCCTAGTGTAAGAGATTGGAACAGATCAAAACAAGATTCTAAACTCTTTATTAGTCTCAGGTTTGACAGGATGAGAGAAGTTGCTCGTGGCATGGGCCAAAGTTATCCTGTCAATTACCACAAAGCTAAGACTAGATATATGCCGGGGAAAACAGCAGAACCTCGCCCGGTGCAAGATGATTTAGGTTTCTTCAGTCGAGTAGAGCAGGTAGCCATGGGAGACAAGATCCCAAATCGAGGATCGGGCGATCAGATGCTGGCTACGATCAAGAAACAACCAGGCGTAAAAGAAGAAGAATTAAAATGGCTAGGCTTGGAGGATTATTTACGAGGCAAGAAGCAAGTCACTAAACAAGAACTAACTGACTTCATCCGAGAGAACGATATCCAGTTGGAAGAGACTATGTTTAGTGGTGATCGGTATACTCCAATTGATCCTAACAAAGAAACTTCCCCAACCCAATACGAAGAATACCAACTACCCGGCTCAGAAGATGGTAGCTACAAAGAGATGCTGTTAAGAATGCCTAATGAGAAAGAAAGTGCTAGAGATTTATTAGGTGAACCTAAAAAAATATCAGTTGAAGAAAGCGTTGAATACGAAGGAGCAAATGATTATTTTGATGAAGATAAAACAATTGATAATTATTTCATTCCTGAAGGCTATTCTATTGAAAACAAAAAAGATTTTGACGATGGAACAGGCAATGTTCCAGAATACATAACTAGTGAATGGAATATTTTGGATGACAGAACTGATGTTGTAGCAGAAGGCAACACCCCAGAAGAAGCAGTTGCAAACTTGCACAGAAAATACTCTAGAAATTACTTAGGTGATTTAAAACCTGTTTCACTTGGATCAGCATTTAACCCAGCTAGAATTGACCACGTTCTTAAATATGATGGTGGTTTTGAAATAGGTGTTAGGGCTGATGGTAAATATGATTTAGAACTTAGAGACCTAGATTCCATCAATTCATCTGATGTCATCTCTGATGATTTAGCTAAATTTGAGAGAAGACTTGCTGATTTCGCTATAGATGAAGGCATGATAGATGGGGTTAAATCCAAAAACTTCAGATCATCTCATTTTAATGAAAAAAACATTTTAGCTCATGTGCGATTCAACACCCGCATTGGGCCAAATGGTGAAAAGATTTTATTCATTGAGGAGCTACAATCTGATTGGCATTCAGAAGGACGGAAGCGTGGGTATGGAGAAGAAGTCCCAGACGCACCATTCAAATCATCATGGCATGAGTTAGCAACCAAAAGAATGCTGCGCTATGCCGCTGAGAACGGATATGACAAGTTGGCGTTTATCGATGGGAAACAAACATCTGATCGGTACAATTTAGGAAATAAAATAGACAGACTAGTTGTTCACAAAAATGATGAAAGCAACACCATTGCACTTGAAGCAGATGGCAATCTGGTTAAATCAGGAGTTAAAGAATCAGAGCTTGAAAGCTATGTAGGAAAAGAAGTCGCTAAAGATATTATTGAAGGACTTTCAGAGGAGCGTCCTGACATGGGAGGCACTCGAACTGTTGAGCTTTACGGGGATGATCTTCAAATTAACAAAGCTTGGGCATTCAACTTGTACGACAAAATGATCCCGCAATTCCTCAAGAAATACGGCAAGAAATTTGGTTCGAAAGTCGAGGATGTGAAGGTTAGTACAACTGACGCTGAGTTTAGAGATCAGTTTGCTAATTTAAAGAATTTCAAAGCAATAGACATCACACCTCAAATGCGAAGTGAAGATGGAGTGATGGGAGGTCAGGTTAGGTTTATGCCGGGGATTGAAAAAGTTACTTCAAATGAACCTGGAATAGTTACTAACAATGTTAATATTAAATCTGGAGCATTTAATGGTGTTAGGTTCATGCCTGGTACATCAGTGCCCAAGATTACACTAGATAAGATAGCTAAATCTAACCCATTTATAATAACTGCTGATTCAATGGCAGACATGACCTACACTGTTCCAGACTCAGGTGTTGAAATTAAACTGCACGGAGGTCCAATGTTTTCATATCGTCCCGGTAATGCAGTTTGGGCATCCAATAAAAGTGCAGCAGGTAGAATTGGTAACCATGTTGATCGAACTGGTCAGCGTTTCGCATTGATCATGTTGCAGAATGGTGTGAATCATGCAAAAAACAAAAGTATGGGGCGTGTATTTGTTGAGGAATTAAAAGCTAGAAAAGAATCAAAAAAAATTAAATCTGGCGATCTGAAAAAGATGCTGACATACGCTAGTGAAAGAGCAGGTTTAGAAAAACCAATTAAAAACTTAACGGAACTTGAAGATTTTTATTCATTTTGGGATTGGGATGTTCGCGGGAAATTCTTTGACACATTTGGGCTTGTAAGAACACCAATTGGAGATCCCAAAAAAGCAGGTTTTTTCGATTATAAAAAAATAATTAGAGACACAACTCAACCTCAATTTTTAGATAAACCAACAGGTACAATAGTAGGTGCTATTGAATTTAAAAGCGGCAAACGATTCAATGCTGATGAGTTGGGTGCAGAACCTCACAGCAGTTATGACACTATGTTAGAAGGACGAGGAGTTGGATTATTTAAAAACCCACCTCATATTAGTGATGTGCTTGATGTTCCTGATAATCAAAGATCAGTGTTCACTCTGCAAAAACGTCTTTCATCTCCTAATAGACTGAAACAAGCGGCAGATGCTGAGAATAAACTTAATACTATCCGTAAAAAATTTAAAAATAAAAAGATTCTAAAATGAGCAGAAAGAAACTTGGTCAGAGACTCATGGAAATGTCGCAGAGGAAATCTGCGCCAGTGGTTGAAGAGGTCACGACAGTAAAACGATATACTGATAGTGACAGGTTCAAAGCACCTCTGGCTGAAAGCATCGATGAATATGATTCAGACTATTCAGTCCCAGCACCTAAGCGTGATGATTTTATTAGCAGGATGTTTCCTAACCTAACTGCTGCTGTTGGACTCTTTGGAAAAATTAAAGACAATGTTCAAGACAAGTACACTAAAGCTGAACTAAAAAAACTGGATGAGAGTGTTTTAGATTCAGTTTTAGTTGATCAACTGTCTAAATTGGAAAATATGCTTTCCATGAATAGTTTGGAAAAAAACTTGGCCCCAGTTGACAGCAGGATCAACAAACAGCAGGTCAAGAATGACATCATAGCGCAGAAAGACTCAAATGCCGTAGACGCAAGACTGGAGGCAGCATTAGCCAATCCGCAAAAAGTGCAGACTAATGATGAAGCTTTAGAGCAATTAGATCAGGTTGAGGAGCAGATTGAGGCTTTTTCTGATGTTGAGCTAACCTCATTGATCAAAAACGAGAGAGGTACAGGTTTTGCAAATATTATTCTACCATCCGGGGAGGAGCTTAAAATGATGGAGGATATGGCAGACACCTATTTTAGATTTGCTGGTGTAAAAAGAACCCCGTTACAATTGTGGGTCTCAGTTCATTATCCAGATATGGATGAGACGTTCAGTGATTGGTTGGCACATAATTTTGAACCTAATAACGATGCCGAAGAAGATACACAATAAATTGAAAAGCTCCGCGAAGAAACGCGGATTGACGGGGGATCGGGCCAATGCCTACATCTACGGATCGATGGCAAAAATCAAGAGTGGGCGCAGTGGGCGAGCTACTGGTAGCCGCAAGGCTAGTTGAGCTTGGCTTTGAAATCTTCTGGGCGGCGAACAAAGCCACTGCCGGGGTAGATTTTATTTGCTCCTGGGGTGGCAAACTCAGCCGAGTACAAATCAAAACCAAATTCGTTCCTAGGACAAATGCGAGTGGGCAAGATGTCAAATGTGCCTCTGATCCTAAATTGTACGATTATTTGATTTGCTACCTACACCACCACCATGCTACCTACGTCTTGCCTGCTGATGCAGCGCAGACCAAGAACCTAACATTCTATCCAGACGGGTTAACCTCCCGCGCTAATGCTAACTATGAGAAATACAGAGACGCATGGCATCTATTGAAATGATTTGGTTAAAGTGTGGTGAGTTTGTGGTGAGTTTCAGCAATTGAATGGTAAATAAGTCTTTTTCCTAGAAAAAAAGTTAAATGGCTTAGGATTGAAAATCCGTGTGTCCCCGGTTCGATTCCGGGTCCAGCCACCACTCTTTCTTCTAAGAAATCTTCTTCTTTCCTCAATGTACCAACAATAAAACGGATTTAATGGTCCTAACTGATTACCAGTTTACAGTGCCACTGAGTGACATAGAGTGTCACATGGTGCCTCATTTGTGTGGTGAGTTTGCGGGGAGTTTCAAACTGAAGAAAAATAAATATTTTACATAAACTGTGTTGACAGGTGTACATACAGGTGTATGGTCACCCCAGAGGCATTAAAAAGCTAAAATGATTCAAATACCAATCCACGGCAATCGTGCCATTCAAAAGAAGCTTGAGAAGACTAAGCGGGGTTGGTGGTCTTATCGCTTGAGGCATAGAGCGAGGAAGATTGACAAGTTCATCAAGTCTAAAGCGGATAACAAGTATGATGCTGCTGAGGACATTATTGAGGAGATTAAAAGATTCAACAATCCTCAAATTGACTTGCCTAAGCTTGTTCTACCTCAGCAGTTGCACACTTGGTCACAAATATTCCATCTGCTAGACATTCATTCAGACAATGGTGAGAAGCAGGTTAGTAGTGCTAAAACTGCCATGAGAAGATTCCTACGAGGCATAGGACATACTGAGTCCCACCACCCACATGAGTGCACCAAAGATCTGTGCGAGAGGTGGATGGAGGCTGAGATTAATCGAGGCAAAACTCCTGAGCAGAAACTCACAATAAAGAAGAAACTCAATGTGTCATTGCGCCAAGCCAAGTACGGTTTGTTCAAGCGCAGCATGATGAAATATTACAACATTGCTGACTCATTTAATTTTACTGATCTGAAAGTTCTTCGTTTCAAAGCCACCAAATACAAACGACCACAAGATGATAGACATTTTAGAGCAGACAAGTATTTCCGTGAGGTTGTTAAGCGTGAAGATCCAATCATGTTTGGGTTTTATGAATTGATGCGAATTAGTGCTCAGAGAAACATTGAGGTGGCTCATGCTAAACGAAGCAACTTATTGCCTCACTGCATTGTGAATGATCGTATTGTGCCCAAGAAAAATGAGGTAGAACGAGAGATACCATATCCTGATGGGTTCAGTGAGGCTGATCGTCAGTTTTTATTGAATTTAAATCCTGACGGTGAGTTTGTTCTTCCTGGCACAGATTATGACCGTGAATATGGATTTACTAAAAAGATTAATTCACATTTGAAACAATTTGGATTTACTGCATATCAATTGCGTAAAGAGTGGGCATGTCAGTTATTAGAGGCTGATGTGCCATTGCATGTTGTCGCAGAAATGATGGGCAACACTGTGCAAATCTTAGTTGACCACTATGTGGCATCTGAAAAACCGAAATACAAACTACAACGAGGATAAAATAAATAATAAAAAGCTAATGACACTAAAAACGAATCAACGTGTGTTGACTATAGGCCAAATGCTTAATGGTGAGAGTCTGCTGACTAAAACTACAAGACCATGCCAAATCAAAGACACCCAAACAAAAAGCAGTTTTCAGTATGGAGACATGAAAAAGATATGGAAGTACTTCGAGAGATTGCTAACAGAAACCAAATATCTATGTCAGAACTCATGGAAATTTTAATTGAGGATTTCCAAGAAAGAAACAACTCAGATCAAGTAAAATATTTAAAATCAAAGAGAAAGTAATAAATGAGTCTTGGGGATACAGAAATAAAGTTACGGGAGTTACAGCATGTGGAAGAGCAGAACCACAAAGACATTACTAGAATGATTGCCAGCAGATCAGTAACCAGATTTGAGTTTTATGCAGGAATAATCCTGATCTTTATTACAACTCTATTAACGTAGAGTTTTTTTGTTCCAGGTGTATAACCACCAGTCTTAAAAATTTAATGAGTAAAGAAGTAGAAATTAAGCAGAAGAAGATATCATGTCATTTCAGACTAACTCCATGGCACAGAGATAAGCTCAAACGCATTGCAGTGATAAACAGAAGAGACATGACAAGTGTGATTGAAGAATTAATAGAGAAAGCAAAATGAAAATACTAATAACAATAATAGCAAGCGTAGCAGTTTTTAGCTGGGTGATCAGCAGACCATACGCAGAACAACCAACCGTAAAAGCATCTTGGTATGGCAAAGCTTACCGGGGGAATTTATGCGCTGATGGCAAGACGGTCTTTGATGAGCGTGACCCCACAATAATAGCGCATCGAACATTACCATTTGGAACTAAGCTAAAAGTAAATATAACTAAAAATCGTTATATTATTGGCACAGTTTTAGATCGTGGCCCGTGGACTAAGGACAAATCTGGACGGTACAAAAGAGAGGTAGACCTAAGTAAAGCTGGGTTTGTTCAACTCTGTGGAGACTCTGACGCTGGAGTTATTTCTGTAAAACTAACTATCGTGCCATGATTGAATATCTATCTGCACAAGAGGTAGCTGAAAAGCTGAACATGTCTCTGAGAAACATAAGACGGCACATCAAGACTGGTAAGTTGAGGAGTCACAAGATTGGTAAACTTAGGAGGATCTCGATTCAAGACTTCACGTTGTTTGCTGAAGGACGAAAAAGAAGACAAGAGAACCAAAAGATAATCGATGAGATGGCAGCAGCAGACTGGGCTAAGGCAGTCAAATGGATGAATGAGAATATGGACAAGATCCCAACTCAGCCATGGTACAGACAATCAAGTCCACCAGTTTTATCAATTGGGAGTAGATGAATGTGGATACTACCCAAACAAATCATCTCAGCTTCTGCGCTGGGTACGGAGGCATTGATCTCGGACTGCGAAGAGTTCTCCCAACTTGCCGAACAATCGCTTATGTGGAGATCGAAGCCTTCGCAGTTGCGAACTTGGCGGCAAAGATGGAAGCGGGAGAGTTGGATCAAGCACCTATCTGGACGAATCTTAAAACATTCAATGCAGAACCATTTCGTGGCTTGGTGGACATCCTGTCAGGTGGCTATCCGTGCCAACCATTCTCAGCAGCAGGAAAACGACTCGGCAAAGAAGACCCAAGACACCTCTGGCCGTTTCTGCGCCGATCAGTTCGAGTTATTCGCCCCAGAAGAGTGTTCTTCGAGAATGTCGAAGGACACATCTCGCTTGGACTCTCCACAGTCATCAGCGATTTGGAAGAAGATGGTTACAGAACAACGTGGGGAATATTCAGCGCGGCTGAGTGCGGCGCGAGCCACCAGAGAAAGCGAGTCTTCATCTACGGAGAATTGGCCGACAGCAGCAGCACGGGATTGGAAGGACAGTCCAGGTCCATGGATGTACAACGCAACCAACCCGGATGGAACGGACAGAAACCGAACGGATCAACTAGCGAGAGCAGTTTACCACCGGCAATGGCCGACCCCAACAGCAAGCGAAGTGAAGGATCAAGGCACAGACTGGGAGAAACTTGCGAAGTACGACAATGGCGGCAGGATTCTGAGGAGAATAGCCAACATGGAGGTCAACAATTGGCCAACCCCAACGACAGCGGAGGCACAGAAGATCAGCAACAAAGCCAATTACGGTCAGAAATGTCTGAGCAATCATCCTGCAATTCGTGGCCTTCCAGACCGGGAGAAGCTCAAAAAAGATGGGAAGAACCAAGAACAATGGCCGACCCCAAGAGCCGGAAATCCGGGAAGTCGGAAACCGGGAACGGGGGGGAAGATATTAGAGGAGGAAGCGAAGAAGAATTGGGGAACACCAAGAGCATCAAAAGCGATGTCTGCAACAATAACGGAGAACCTAGTGAATCGCAATGTGGGGAATCTGGAGGAGCAGCACCCGTCATCAGTGGGACAGAAGTTGAACCCAGATTGGGTGGAGCAACTGATGGGTGTGCCAGTGGGGTGGACACAACTCCCCATCCATTGGTTAACAGAGTTGATAGGCTCAGATTGCTTGGAAATGGAGTTGTCCCAGCAGTTGCAGCAAAAGCCTGGAGTGAACTAAGTAACAGATTTAAATGAACAGTAGAAACAAAGGCGCAAGAGGAGAACGTATGTGGAGAGATAAATTACGAGAGGCTGGATTTGAGGCTATTAGAGGATGTCAGAATGCTGGCAGAGATGCTGGTGGTGGAGAAGCACCTGACATTATCTGTCCCAGTCTGCCAGGTCTGCATCACGAGGTTAAATTCGTAGAGAAACTAAACATCCAAAATGCGATGGATCAAGCAGTCAGAGACGCAAAGCCAAATCAGATCCCGGTGGTAGCACACAAGAAAAAGAATTGCGATTGGCTGATTACTGTAAAGGCTGAGGATTGGCTGAAAATCATAAAAGAAAGTGATTCGCTTATATAAATAATTTAGTGGGGAGTGGTTTGCTTGGAGGCTATCTCCTCACTGCCTCAACTCAGTTTTACTTTCTCTCTGAGTTGGGGTGTCAATTTCCTACGGGAATAAACAGAAAGACTAATAAAACAAATGATAATAGCAGAAACGAAAAATGAGTTCGAGCTGACACCAACAGGACCACAAAATTGTGTGTGTGTTGATGTCATCGATTGTGGCGAGGCATATGGTATCGAGGCTGATCCCAAATCTGGGATGAGACTTGTTCCATCTACCAATCCACAATACCCAAAACCAAAAGCCAAGGTTCGTCTGATGTTTGAATCAGATAAACTGATGGAAGATGGAAGACCATTCATCATTGACCGCACATTCAGTGCTACATTGAACGACAATGGTCATCTAAAGCCATTTTTAGACAGTTGGGGGGTAGAGTTAGAGATGACTCCTGCTGGTCCTGACATGGTTAAGTCATTGGTTGGCAAGAATGCGCTGATCAACATTATTCACAATCCTGACAAAGTAGATCCAGAAAAGAAATGGGCTAATATAGGATCAATAATGCCATCTCAAACTGATCTCAAACCATCAGGCAATTACGATCCTGCTGGGACAAGAGACAGGATGAAAACCTCATACGAGAAACGCCAGTCTTCACCATTCTGATGATCATCCCACTGCCCAATAAATCTAACGCACAAACATCTAGCCAGCATTGGTACACAATGGATGGGAATGCGTGTCATAGGCAGTCAGATGGTAAACCTACTACTCTCAGACATGCTAGGAAACAGAATCTTGTTCCTAGTGTGTCTGGGATACTAGGCATGATTGAGAAACCTCAATTAACCAAATGGAAAGCTGATATGATGGTGCGTAAATGCATCGAGAACCCATACAAGCCTGGTGAGGCTGAACAAGACTACATTGACAGAATGCATGGTTTTGCCAAACAGGATAAGAACGAGATCCTAGGATTTGGCACAAAAGTGCACAATGCCATTGAGATGTGGAATCTAGGTAAATATGACGAGGCTGAAGATCCTGAGATATTTCCATACTTAGATACATATATCAGATGGGCACAGAAAAACCTCAAGCGAGTGATCGCAGTAGAGAAAACGGTTGTTAATAAGAAGCTAGGTTATGGTGGAACTATTGACCTAGTGGCTGAGATCAATGGGGTCCGTGGCGTGTGTCTGATTGATTACAAGACACAACGCTGGAACGCTGAAAAGAAACCATCTTTTCACGATTCATGGGTGTGGCAGTTAGCTGCATATAGGAAAACAATGAGGCCAAATCCTAATTGTATGAGTTTGGTTATAAGTGCCACAGATCCTAGACCAGTCATTGAGAAGAGGTGGACACCAACCGAGCTACAAGCGGCATGGAGGCTATTCAGTGCAGCTACCACTATCTGGCAAGAATCAAAGAAATACATTCCTAATCATGAGTTTAATCAACCAAGCGATAACTGAGTATGAAGCTAAAGAAATGGGTGGTGTGGCAATATCGTTTCCATGCCGCCAGCAAGATGAACTGTGGATAATTAGTAATATGATAAAAGATTTAGAAAGAAACGGAGATAGGTGGGTGGTAGTCAAAAGCACCTACAAAACTAGAGGCAGTGACAGAAACTACGAAACCCCAGCACTGGAACTATGGAAACTGAACTGAAGTCATATCCAGCATTACCTCCTAGTGGTGGTCGAGAACTCAGGTTGCTTGCTGAAGCAGCAAGTGAGTTCTGGGATATACCACTAGAGGAACTCAAGTCAAAGACTCGTACAATGGAAATTGTGTGGCCCAGGAACGTGTGCATGTCGATAGCAAGAAGCTCAGGATGTACATGTAATAAAGTGGCTAAGTGGTGGAAGAAGAAAGAACATGGCACTGTAATCAATGCAACTAGGATGGTGCAGAACCTAAGAGACACTAGACCAGCTTATGACAAACAGTTCAGACAATTCTCAGAGTTCGCCAAGAGTTATATTAAGAAGAGAAAATTACCATGAAGAGACACTATGACATCATGCCAGTGGACTATGTTTATGACGATCATATGATCTATTTCTGGCATGTAAAAAAAGATAAAAACTACAAGAGAAGAAGAACATCACTGTAGAAAAAATAAAAAACTACATTGGTAAACAACTACTAAACAATAACTTAGATGCATTTATTTCGTAATAATAGTAATAGTAGTAATAGTATATATATATCTATATATATTAATACTCTCTCTATTATCTCTATTATTGCAACTATAGCTACAGTCTAGATAACTATGAAAATACTATCATCCAAAGAAACCTACTCCTACAAGCTGCAACTGGACACAGTTCGAGAGCAGATGAGGCAGATTGAGGAGAATGGCATTTACGACATTGCTGGCAACAAGATCAAGAAACAAGACCGAGAGCAGTACAAGCAGTTGAAGGCTATGGAGCATCACCTGCGACAGTTGGCTAGTGGCATTGAGTCACCTAGTCCGTACAAGAAACCAAAGCAGGTGGAGGCTAAACCTGAGACGAGGAGACAGATGACAGATGATGAGAGAGCACAGTTTGCTAAAATGCTTTCTGAGACACGTTTGTCTATTACCCGCTGTGGCTACCATGATGGGGAATAAAAATTGATTGTAGGTGTATGTACGCCTCAAGAAAGACATATAATAATGAAGAATGAGACAGAAGATATAAGAATATTAGGAATAGAGAACGGATGTGTGGTGAGTGTGAAAGCTACCAATGCAGAAAAGATGAAGAACTGGAAGAAGCTAAGTAGCCCCAGTGACAAAGAAGATAGCCGCAACAATAAACGGGGAGATAACCTGCACAGATAAGAATGATTTAAGCAACTGGGTTTGAAGCACACTTCAAGTCCACTCCTACAGTGGCCAATGGTAAGCTGATACAATGGTTAAGGCTCAGGCTCAGTTGTGAATTTAGATAAATAATAATTATGGCAATAACAAAAACAGAAATAGAAGACAGTGATGCAGTAGACATTCCAGTGTTTCAATGCAATCGAGTGATGTGGGAGGACGGTATTGAGCGACTAGCTTTTGTCTGTCCTAAGTGCAACAAAACAAACATCCACACAACGAACCCCGAAGACAGTGATGGTCACAGACATTCACATTGCAAGTGTTGGGGGCAAGAAGGCTACTACATCGAGGAAGCTGAAGTAACCTATAGGAAATACTGATGACAGCAAAGAAAGCAGCAAGAAAAAAGTCTACATCCAAGCCACCTGTGCCCGGTAAAGTGGTGAAACTAACTGAGGAGGAAGTAGCAGAGAGAAGAAAGAACCTCGATGATCTGCACAGTGCACCAATCCAAATGCCTCCTAGTGTCTATGATGCCAGGAGGAAGCAATTAGAGAAGAATGGGACTGGTAAGATTGGAGGAAGACCAACGACCTATACTCCTGAAAGAGTTGAGTCATTTCTGAAGAATCTACGGAGTGGACTGCCTGTGAATAGAGCAGCAGCAATGGTTGGGATCAGTAATACTGCTTTGTATAGTTGGCTAGATACCTACTCTGACTTTAGGAGTTCTCTCCTGCAAGCAGAGACAGAATACCAAGCATTTGCTCTAAGAACTGTTAACGATGGGATAGCTAATGGGGATGGGCACCTAGCCATGAAGCTTCTGGGAGCACGGTTCAGTGATGAGTATGCAACCTCAAAGAAAGTTGATGTTAGAACTCAGAAGATCGATTCAACTATTACGTCTGATCAGCTTATGCATCTCCAGTCTGCTCGTTTAAATACGGATGTTGTATCCGCTGCAAATGTTATTGGAACGGAGGAACCAGATGCATCTGAGTCCAGACTCACCACTGATCCACCACCACCTGACCATCCTGCTGAAAATGACCATGGGGGTACCCATATATCGGGGGGTACCAATCCCAACACCCCACCCCCATTAAAAGCCTCACACACGGGGGATTCTGCAAACACACCCACATAAGCACCATGGTCATAGGAATATCAGGTAAGAAGCGTAGTGGTAAGAACACTGTAGGCGGCATAGCAGTGGGATGGTTATGGGACAACTCTATCCCAGCTAAACAGATGGCAATTGCTGATCAGTTGAAACATGAGGTTGCTGAGGCTACTGGAATGTCGAAGAAATGGCAGGAGGACCACAAAGATCGCTGGAGAACTATATTGCAGTGGTGGGGGTCTGAGTTCAGGCGGCATTACTTTGGTGATGATTATTGGGTCAATATGATGACTAAGAAGCTACTAGCAATGGATGAGGATGTTGCGGTCTTGACTGATGTCAGGTTCAAGAATGAGGCTGATTATGTCAGGAAGACAGGTGGTTTTGTTATTCGTGTAGAGAGAGGAACAGGCTTGGTTGATGTTCACAGCAGTGAGACCGACCTAGACCACTACAACTACTTTGAGCATGTTGTTAATAATGACGGCAGTATTGATGATCTTGAGAGGCAAGTTGTCAGCATATTGGAGAATAATAAGAATCTTCCTAAGCTTAATGAGAAGCCACTATGACACCTCCACCTCCAGTTCATCATTTTATCCTGACCAATAACCGTAGTGGCAAGTGGTTTAGGCTGAAGGCTATTTGCTCTCCTACCGGGATGGAGACACGAGTGCAGACTAACTTTGAGCCAGACGATGAGTTTGATGATTATGTGTTTAATTGGCAGGAGATGGTTATGGAGGAGTATCAGGATGTTACTGGGGTAGACATAGATTGTGACGATTTACGCTAGGCAGAATGATGATGGATCATGGAGGTTATGGGTGAACAGTCACGGCATGGATTCACCTGCTGGGACTAGGTTGGATAGAGGTGCATTGTTCCCCCAGGAGACACTGTACGATCACGAGGATGAGGCTGAGGCTAAGATTAGTGCGGCTAAGTTGCAGAAGTACATAGACGAGAGAGAAACAGCTTTATGGGTGAATAGGAGAAGAAAACACAAATGGAAATAAAAGATTATTACGACAAGTTCAGTGATGCGTATTTGAACGAGTATGGTTCATTAATTCAATCAACACTGTTTGCTGAGAAACCTAAAGACTTTGCTGAGGTAATGATGAGCAGAGCAATGATTGCCCCACAGCATAGTGTGCTTGATGTTGGTTGTGGCGTAGGTGGTGTGATGCTTGGCCTCATGGAGAATGGGGTTTTAGATGTGACTGGGGTGACGATTAGCAGCAGGCAGATTGAGCTTGGTAGGCAGTTGGATGCTGATTTGAATATGGAATTGGCTGATTTTATAGATTGGGATGATCGTGGGAGGAAGTTTGATAGAATTATATTCTGCGAGTCTTATGGGTATTTTGCTGAACCTGGCAAGCTGATTGAGAAAGTCCGTGGATTATTGGCCCCAGGAGGAATGGTTTATGTGAAAGACTTGTGTGCTGTGAATGATCCAGACTTGATGCAGCAGGTTGGTCTCGAATCTTTAGGTAATTTGTGGAAATGGTATAAAATATATACTACACAAGAACTAGCATGGATGTGGGGTATGAGGCGAATAGGTGGAGGAGATAATTTATGGAGAGAAACTTCTTGCCGTAAATTTATTGATTTTGTTATGGGTGCTGGATCATTTGCTAAAGCTCATGGTGATCAGTTAGCTAAAGCAGGAATGAAACAGCAACCAGCGTGGAATGGGCAAGTGCCAGTGAAGACGAGTGACTTTTTATTTGCGTGATCGAGCAGGCTGAACAGGAGTGTGTAGATATTATCTTAGGTAATCATCCCGGTGATAACTGGGTTTATACGAATGATCAATATTCATACTTGGACGGCATGTTTGTTAGAGGTGGAGTGATTAAGGCGGTGGCAGAGATTAAGAGCAGAGAGTGTGCATTTGGGACACATGAGAAAGAGATGCTTAATTGGAACAAGATGGAGGCAGGACAGTGGGCTAGTAGGTCATTTAGGTGCCCATTCTATCTGTTCAGCTATCATGCTGTGAGTGACGTTGTGGCTTGTTATCAAGTGACAAATAGTTTGGGAGAGTTTGTGAGAAAATATGATGTAAGTGATTATGGGCAAAACAGAAACAAAAACGAAAGAGACACCAAAACCGTCAGAAGAACAGTCTGGCTCAACAGCAAAGACCCCAGTCTCCTCAAGAGATGCGGATTGCGATGTCTTTACTGAGAAATATTTTGGGATAAAATTGTATGATTGGCAGAAGAAAGTTCTTCTCGATCTAAGCAAGCCCGGTGCACGAGTTGCATTGAAAGCTGCAAATGGCTCAGGAAAAACGGCAATGATAGCTGCACCTGCTGCACTGTGGTATGCGCTTATCTATCCCGGTAGCATAGTTATCACTACATCAGGTGTGTATAGGCAGGTCAAAGAGCAGATGTGGCCTCAGATTAGATCATTAGCCAGCAAAGTAGCTGGGCTAGGTATGACGATTAATCAGACTGATCTGACTATGGATAATGGCAGTAGGATCTTGGGGTTTGCAACTGACTCACCAAACCGTTTTGAAGGCTTTCATGGTAATGTTTTTATAGTGTTGGACGAGTGTAAATCAATTGATTCTGACCTGTTTGAGGCGGTGGCTCGTATTCAGCCAAATCGCATCCTAGCCATGAGTTCTCCAGGTGGAACTACTGGTAAGTTTTATAAAATTTTCTCCAAAGAACAGAAATGGTGGAAGCTGCACACTGTTACTTCTTACGATTGTCCACATATCAAGAAAGAATGGATAGAAGAACAAATGGAGATGTGGGGCAAAGACCATCCATTAATCAGATCCATGATCTTTGGAGAGTTCCAAGAAACTTCTGGAGAAGGCTTGGTGGTTACATGGGACAGTCTTATGCAGTGCTTAGATAGTCCACCCAGCAAAGACGGTAATGAGGTTGTAGCCTCGTGTGATTTTGCAGCAGCAGGCGATGAAAGTGTTTTTTGTATGAGAGTAGGAAACAAGATCACTAAGCTGATTGCATGGAGAGAGGCTAATACTATGGCAGGTTGTGCCCGATTTGCTTTGGAGTTTGAGAAAGCAAAACTGAAACCTGAGCAGATATTTGGTGATGCAGGTGGACTAGGATTGCCTATGTGCCATCAGCTTGCAGAGATGGGTTGGCCAATTCATCAAGTGAATTTAGGAGGAAGAGCGCATGATCCAGACAAGTATGTTAACCGGGGCACAGAGATGTGGTTTGAGGCATCTAGACAAATAGACCGTTTAGAGTGTATATTGCCGGATGACGAGATTTTGCACAGTCAACTGACCACTAGACGGGTAGCAGCAAGTAAGAACGGTAAACTGAGCTTAGAAAGCAAGAAAGAGATGAAGGCACGAGGTTTCTCCTCACCTGACCGGGGTGATGCGGTGGTCATGACATTAGCAAGTTATAGTAACCAATACATGTGGAACAGACGTTATCAGCCTAGCCTGGAAGAGATTGTTGAAGCGGGTATGCATGAATGGACAGATGACAGTAAACTAAGAGAAAGTATGGGATTAAACACGGGATAATTGAAAAGAAAAAAGCGGCGGGCCAGCCAGCCACACCGCAAGAGTCAAATAACTCAGAAAATAGTAATTTAAATTAGAGAGTTTGACAAGTCTATGAGGATAACAGAAATAATAACGCTAGTACTCACAATTTTAAAAGAATTATTTGCATATGGAAAAAAAGCTGAAAAAGAGAAATTGGAAGCAGATATTAATGATCGTGCTGATGACAAGCTTGATTGGGTTAGGAAGCGGATGCAGGACACCGATCAAGCTGGACGCGACGAAGAGACTGATTCTGGGGAATGAGAGAGGCTTTCAAGACGCATATATGGCATCACCACAGGCTAAATCGTTTGTTGAAGATTGCTTGGAACAGATAATCCAGTACGAGAAAGACTTGGAAAAAGCCAGCATACGCAACTAACAACGCCTAAATAAATTGCATAAAAGCAGCAGGACGCACCAAAAATGGGTGCGTCTTTTTTATGAGAATGAAAGACCAACTGGAGTGTTTCTGCACTGACATTGAAAAACTAGTGGATCGTTATCAGGAAGAATTTGATTTAGACGATGCAACTCTAATTGGTGGTCTTCAGATGTATTCATGTCTCATGTCATTGCAAGCGATGGGTTACCTCCTCGAAGATGATGAAGATGAAGAAGACGATTTTACAATATGAAATCTCGCGATGATTTAAACGCATCAGTTCTGCAAGATCTGGCTGATCGTAGCGTTTGGGATACAAGGCAGCGCATGTTTTACGAGATGCGCCACCATGGACTAAGACGAAAAAACAAACCTTGGCCCGGTGCTTCAGATGTACATTTTCCTCTAGTAGACACCACAATAAGCGAATTAAAACCTGCTTATTTTCAGCAGTTATTTGCTACTGATTTAATTGCTCAGTTTGTACCTACAACTCCACAAGTTGCCGAATACACAACAGCAGCAGCACAGTGGTTTGACCATAAAATAAAGCAGAAAACTAATTTAGAGACAGAAGTTTTAAGTACTGTTGATGCTATGCTCATGAGTGGTAATGGCATTTTGAAGGTTCTTTGGGACACTAAAGCCAAGAAAATAAACTATTATTCAATAGAACCTCAGCATTTTGTCGTTCCTAGCTGGACTAGGAGCTTAGAAGAGGCAGACAGAATGTGTCATATTTCAGTTTACTCAGTTGATTCGTACAAACGGCAAAAACACTTAAATCAAGATCCAGAAGTAATTAGACAGATTTCTGGAAGCTACAACAATGACGCTGGGGATATGGATACTGAGTATACCAAATTCGAGCGTGAAGGACTCACATTTACAGATGAGTCCAGCATCATTGTGTGGGAGGTATATTTCCGCGAAGAGAAAACTGGGCAGTGGTGCATTTGTACATTTTCACCTACTCAGCCTGATATTGATCTCAGACCCACAATGAAAATGCCATATAATCATGGCAAACCACCATTTGTGGCTTTTCATTATGAGGTTAAAGATCCCGGTTTTTACTCAGCCAGAGGTGTGGTTGAACTTCAAGCAACCATGGAAGCTGATCTGACAAAGCTTCTTAATGACAAGAATGATTTCATGACTCTCGCGAACAGACCACTGTTTCGTGCTGAAAGAGATATGCCTAATACTGGCAATCTCAGAATGACTCCTGGGAGCATTTTACCATTTGGAATCCAACCAGTCGCACACCAAGCTCCTCCAATTTCGTTTGATACTCAGATGAATATTATGCGGGAATTGGCTCAAAATCGTGTATCTACACCAGATTTTGGTCTTACTCAAACTTTACAAAACACTGAAAGAAGGACCGCAACTGAGATCCAAGCTATTGGAGGTTTGTACCAGCAAAGCAGTGATCTACGGATGCGAATATTCCGTATAGCACTCGGCAAACTTTACCGCATGAGTTGGTCCGTTTTATTGCAATATGACAAAACTTCTTTGGATTATTGGTATTTAGACACCGCACAGCAAATTCCACAGGAGGCTTTGCATCAAAACTACGGCATTCAGCCAACTGGATCAGCAGATGGAGTGAATAAGCAGTTACTAATGCAGAAAGCAATCACTCGTTTTCAGATGTTTGCAAACGATCCATTCATTAATCAAGGACAGCTCAGAAAGACTATTTTGGAATCAGACGATGCCACTCTAGTTAAAAGATTATATCAAGACCCAATGGATCAACAAGCTACCCAGGCAGAAGATCAAGCCAATGAAATCACGTTCCTCAGACTTGGTTTCCCAGCAGTAGTTAAACAGTCAGATGATGATGCGGTACACATCCAGACAGTTATGACGTACATTAACAATCGATCTCAATCAGGCGCACAACCTGAGCCAGCAGAAGGACAAATGCTAGAACAGCATATAGTTCAACATTTAGAAGCTTTAAAAGAAAAAGATCCAAAAGCTGGTAGACAGATGGAAGCTGAATTAAAGAATTTATTTGCACAACTGCAACAAGCGGCAGAGCAACAAACACAACAAAATGTTGAACAAACTGAGGAGAATGTTGGGAGCGTTGAGAACATTTCGGCAAGTGCCCCAATGGGTCAACCCGCCTGAATGGTCAAATGAACATGCTGTAAAATTGCAGCAATTCTTAAAATCTGAGACTGGTGTTGTAATGCAACAACACCTAAGAAACTTGCACATCACCAATTGTGATAGATTAATCTCATCTCCAGCAGATTTGTCCTACAAGACGGGTCAAGCGTTTGGCTTTAAATCTGCATTGGCAACAATAGATGGTTTAGCCGCGATAAGATCGCAACCAGATGAAGTTGTCACGGGTGTGACCGATGACCTGGAATGGTTGAGGCAACCTAGTAATTAAAATTTATGTCTGAGGCTATAACAGATGCACCAGTCACGGTGGATAACGAGCGCGAGCAATTGCTAAAATCATTAGCGGAAGCTGATGATAGCGCGTTCAATTTAACTGCGAAAACTACCTCGATGCCGCAGGTCGAGGAACCTGACACGGAGTCTGCCAAAGTGGAAGACACCCCCAGAGAAGAAGCACCGGATCAACCGGGAGAGGAAAAGTCACAAGAAATTGAGGAGGAGGAACAATCCAAATCCAAATATTCTAGGACTAAAAAAGCACAGGACCGTGCAAACAAATCTTGGCGTGAAGTCAATGAAGCGAAAGCTAAATTGAAAAAAGAACGTGAAGAGTTGGAAGCACAAAAAAAAGCGTATGAAGATGGGCACCAGCAAAGCCTGGAAGAGATCCAACAACGCACCAATACTAGTCGTTATTCACCTGATGAGTATGAGTCAGTAGCTCAGGAATTTGAAGATGAAGGCGATCATGCCAATGCTGAAGCAGCACGAAAAGCAGCACAGCAGGCTAGGCAAACTGCAACTGAACAGCAGGAGAAGAAACAACAGGCTGAGTTTGTGTCTAAATGGGATACAAATTGGAAACAAGCCACTTCTGCACACAAAGACTTGAATGATCAAGACAGTGAACTGTTCAAGAAGGTTGGCCAATTATTGGAGAAAAAACCTGTACTAACTCAATACCCGGATGGGATCACAGATGCCGTCGAAGCGGCGGCAATGTATCTCAGAGCAAACCAGTCTTCTAATTTGGAAAAACAGGTCAGCGACTTAAAAAAACAAGTTGCTGAGTACGAAGAAAAATTAACACTGAACGGTAGCCAACCCGGCAACGTGTTGCAGGTTGAATCGTTTAACAATCTCCCCGTGGAAAAACAACGGGCAGAGTTGGTTAAAGCGATGCAAAGTGCAGACGAGTCAGGTGTTGGCATGTTCGCAAATTAAAATAAAACAATATGGCAGGAACAACTCTCACGACAACTGGATCAGCAACAGCAGGACCAGAGTCAACACTACAAGATTATTTCAATAAGAAATTACTTGAGCAAACTCTAAAGACAATTGTCTTGGATCAGTTTGCCTATAAATCACCTCTCCCCGCAAAAGCTGGGCACAAATCGGTACGGTTCTTCCGTTACCCAGAATCAGTAACTACTGATGTGCAAGCATTGACTGAAGGAACAGCAGTAACAGTTGGTAATTCTAAACAATTATCGATGACCACTGTAGACGTAGATCTCGCTCAATTTGGACAGACAGTTACAATTTCTGATCTCTTGAGCAATGTGGAATTGTTCAACACAATGGAGCAAGCAACTGTCCAAAATGGACAAGATGCAGCACTAAAAGTTGACGAATTACTCCGCAACACACTTGGTGATTCTTCTGCGACTCAAGCACGTTATGCTGGTGCTGCTACATCATATGCCACTGTTGATGGTTCTGATGATGCAATGACAGCATTGGACGTTCTAGATGCTTCTACAAACCTACGAGTCAATAACGCTCGCCCAAGTAACGGATACTTCACTGCTGTTATGGCCCCAGAAGTCGCTCGTGATTTGATGAACGATGATGATTGGCTGGAAGCAAGCAAGTACGGAGCACCAGATCAGTTATTCCGTGGTGAAGTAGGGAGGTATGCTGGGGTTCGCGTCGTAACCACAACAAATCCATACAGGCAGAACACTCAACGCACTTACAATGCTGCTGGTACTAAATACAGCACATTTGTTGTAGGTGACCAGGCATATGGTGGTGTAAACCTAGCAACAATGAGTGCTTACTCACCTAAGATGATCATTGCTCAAGGACCAGATAAAAGTGATCCATTGGCGCAATTAACAACTGTTGGTTTCAAATTCTATTACGGTTCTACCGTATTGAATGGGGCACATGCAGTGAACATTTACTCAGTCACTAACTATAGCTAATCAATTTGACTGGGAGGTCAATAGCCTCCCAGTCTTTTTTTAATTATGCCAAAAGTAGAAATACCAATTACCTCACTGCAAATTGCAGATGAAGAAGGTGTGATGGTTCTTCCAGAAGTGGGAGATGCTGTCAGTTTTACCATCGAAGGAGCTGTTGAATCACTTGGAGACGAGTATGCGACAGTCGGAATGGAAACTGTTAACGGTGAACCAGCATATCCAGAAGAGATGGAAGAGTCAGTTGAAATAGAAGCACCATCTAGAGATGAGATGATTGCTACCATGGAAGAATTAGATCAGGCACAAGGATTATAATAATGAGTACATCAAACATAGGTAACCCAATTCAAGGCCGCCGATTGAAAAGCGGAAATAATGGTCAAGAACCAATCGAGATAAAAGCATCGATCGGTAATGGAACAACCGCAAATTCTGCTACTCCGTTTCTGAAATTAACAGGAACGGCAGCTGCTACAACTGATGGTGATAATAATGTCACTACGACAGATGTGACCGGCAGCGGCGCAGCACCAGGTGGAACTAATAAAGCCATTCTAGTTGATGTTGGTGGAACAAACTACTGGATTGCATTGTACGCAGTTTCGTAATGCCATTAGTTGAGTTTCAGAATCACGAGACAGGTGAGATCAAAGAGTATTTGGTCTCATCTGATCTCGATAAATTTAGTGATGGCACAGGAACCTGGGCGAAAATTGAGGTTCCTACGAGTTTTGCCATAGGAGGTATGAAACAAGCACCATCTCAGAAGCAGATGATGAAAAATGGATACCACCGACAAGAAAACTCAAAGAAAGGCTGGAAGAGTGAATACTCCCGGCAAAAAATAAAAAAGATTTGGGGATTATAAGAAATGGCACGACAAAACGATACACTGGCGAATTTCGGAGCAACAACAAACGAAGAATTATCTGTTGCAACTAGCAGCACTGTTCCGGTAAACACAGATTTAAGATCAGAATGTTCTCCTGCATTTTTGCTTTTGCAAAATGTTGGAACTGTTCCGGTTTACTACAGATTAACATTGGTTAATGACGCTCCTAATTCTTGCTCTACCGCGAGCGGAAAATACACAGGAATTTTAGCAGCTTGTACTTCAGACGAAGACGGCACTGGGGGTGCTATTACATTTGCAGGATATACCGGAGGTTTGGCTTTTTGTACAGCATCAGGAACCGGCAAAGTGAACATCGCATTTAGCGGCAGACTAGGAGAATAAAATGGGAATAGCCAACATAATTAACACCTCCACATCAAGTGGAGGAGGCGGTGGAGAAATAATCCGCGAACTCGTCAATAGTTCAGACGGTCAAGGACTGCATTTTAACGGTGCTAGTTCACATATTTCAATAGCCAACAGTGCCGGAGCAGAATTTGGTACAAGCGATTTTTCGCTTGAATTTATTTTAAACCAAACTAAAGCCAGCAATAACGAAACTTATTATTTTACAGCCCCATACACCGGAGACAATCGAATGGGGTTTTGGTACGACAAAACAAATACCACGCTTAAAATATATTTTCGAACATCCTCAAACACTCATTATGATTTTGGCTATGACATAGCAACAGACTTTGGTTCACCTACTCATTTTGTAGTTTCTGCGGATAGAAGTGGAAATGCAGTTTTATATCGTAACGGAACAGAAGTAGCGTCTGTAGATATTAGCGGATCGAGTGCGGTAAACATTGGAGACAGCAATGCTAATCCGTTTCACATTTCGACCAATTCAGCAAACACCGCTATAATCGGTTCGCTTTACAGATTTCGGACTTGGAATAAGGCACTCACACACGACGAAGTAGGCACTTGTTTTCAGAGGGCTGACGTTCCGTTTGCAGACCAGTACGGTAGTCAGACCTCTTTAGTAGACGCTAATGCTTCGACATTTGTTGGAACATCAACTTACGGTTGGGTTAAATACGGCAACAACACAATAGCCAACACGAGTAACCAGTTAGTTGTCACGTATGTAGACAATTCACAAGGTGCTTATAATTACTTAAAAGACTCAACCGACTTAACAACAAATTTAACTGTTGGGAAAAAATATAAAGTTAAGATTGATGCTAAATATGCAGGTGGTTCGGCGGGTGCATATCTTCAAGTTTATGACGGGGTGAACTATATTGACGCATCCGTTTTAACAACTTCACTGACTACTTATTATATTGAATTTACTGCTCAACACGCAACTAATGTCCTTGTTAAAGTTAGAGATTTAAGTGCGAGTAATGTAATCACGATTGATAATTTTTACGTCTACCGTTGCGGCGCAGTCACAGATTACGACCTCGCATTTTCAAATCCAACTCAGTCGCTAATGGTGCAGGATCGTGCAGGAGTAGCAGACGGAACAGCTTCAGCCGGAGTTTCACAGACTCAGAAGATTCCTCAACTCAATGCGGTCGCGGCTCGAATTGGTTCAGGAGCGGTAACGCCATCGGATAACGAGTTGATTGCTGGCAAGCTAACCGTAGGCGATTCGACCTCAAACGAGTTGCTCGTTGGCTTTGAATCTTCATCGCAAGATTTCGGCATAGGTGCAAATGGTGCAAACTTTATGATTGGAACCAGTGCAACCGATTTAGACACTGGTAATTTGGTGAGTATTACCTCGGCGGGAATAGTAGGCATTGGAGATGCTACTCCCGATGCCGAAGGTTTGGAAATTGCAAAAGCAAGTGCTGACACTAGCTTCAACCTTAATTCACAATCAGACAATTTACTTGTATTGAGGAACAGTGATGATGGCTCTGCTAACACTGGTCGTTTTGCTGGTCTTCAGATGAAGATAAACAGTAGCTCAAATGCCGCTGAAGGAACGATACGAACAGAGTACACAGGCAACGGAAATTCTAGTCTGATTTTATCAACAACTGCCGCTGGTACGGGTGCAGACCATTTATCGATTGATTCGTCTGGGCGTGTAATAATTGGAGCGGGTGCAATGCCGTTGAAGTGGTGGAACGGTTCGACTTACGGATGTAAATTCCTCGTGGAGAATAATGGTTCAACTGCTCCTGCTGACTATGTAACGGCTGGAGTTGTTCGCAATACCAACGACGGAGAAGCTCCTCAATTAGGCTTTGCAAAGAGTAGAGGAACTGCAACGGGAGCAGTGACTGTAGTTCAAAGCGGCGACCCGCTTGGGACAATGACATTCCAAGGAGCCGACGGTACAAATTATGTCGAAGCTGCAAGAATAAATGCAATAGTTGACGGCACACCCGGCGCGGATGATATGCCCGGTAGATTGCAGTTTTCAACCACCGCTGATGGTGCAGCATCTCCAACGGTGCGGATGACTATAAATTCGTCTGGCACTGTAACAATAGGAGCATTTACTCTTCCAGCTACAGACGGAACAAATGGTCAAGTATTGCAGACTAATGGCAGTGGAACCGTAACGTGGCAGACTGCTTCGGGAGGCTCTGGAGTCACTGGATCTGGGACGAACACTTATGTGCCTCGTTGGGACGGAACCTCTGCGCTGGAAGATTCTGTCATCGTTGCCGCAGACAATGGCAGCGTCGGATTTGGCATTGCTAGTCCCAGCTATAGAATACACTCTACAAGTGTAGTCTGTTGTGAGGACGGAGCACCTGCATTTCGTTTAAGTGGCACAGCTATTACTGCTAAACTAATAGACCTAAAATGTAATATAGGAGTTTTCCAATTACGAGACGTTAACGCTGGAGCAGAGTTTTACAACGTTACGAACACCTATCACAAGTGGTATATAAATAATAACGAAGTGATGCAGATGAATTCTTCGGGTAATTTGCTCGTTGGATGCACTAGTGTGCCAGATGCCTCAAATGCAGGAATAACATTAAACGGTTTAACAGGAGGAAACAGGTCGTCAAGTGGTGCGCCTACAACTGCCTATAATCATTGGGTTTTTTATAACGGCAATGGAATCGTAGGATCAATTAGCACAAGCGGATCAGCAACTGCTTATAACACCTCTTCAGATTATCGTTTAAAAGAAAATGTAGTGCCTCTCACAAATGCACTAGATCGAATCGACGAGATACCAGTTTACCGTTTTAATTTCAAAAAAGAACCAGATATAACAGTAGACGGATTTTTAGCTGACGAAGTTGCTCCGTATGTGCCTGAAAGCGTTACGGGAACAAGAGACGGAATGAAGACTGTCGTCATTCAAGAAGGCAAAGAGCAACGCGATTATGTAGCTCCAGAGTTCTGGGGTGAAGATGACGAATTACCTAAAGACGTAAAAGTTGGAGATTTAAAAATCGCTGAAGTTCAAGCGCAAGAATACCAAGAAGAGATCACTGAGGAGCAACCCGATTATCAACAAATTGACCAGTCCAAACTTGTGCCGCTGTGCCTAAAAAGCATTCAGGAACTTAATCAAATCGTTAAATCGCTTAGAGCAGAACTCGACGAACTAAAGAACTCATAATTTTAAAAATTAGAAAACAATGATCGAAATAAATACAATACCTACGGCAGAGCTAAATGTTTCTAAAGTAGCGGTATCACTAAACTCAGCTCAAGAATTTGGAATGCAATTCAGCGTAGTTGGTTGGGGTAAATTCAAGAATGCAGAAGGAGAAGATGTCTGGGGTACTACACCTCTGGTTTCCACGTTACTTTCTGTGACGGGAGAAGCTTGGGACAATTGGCTAGACGTAGATGACGCTACTTATATAGGAGATCTCTCGCTGGATCTGCTTGGACTACAACGTGATCCTGATGCAGTTATCGAAGTCGAAGAGACTCCAGTAGTAGCACCAGCGGAAGAATCTGATGCAGACGATTCTGAAGAAGCGGCAGAATAAGCTGTTAGTCTTTTTAATTTGTCTTTTGGCTATTTTAGTTCGGGAAAAAGCTAAATGAACTTTGACGATATTAAAGTTGCAATCGCCAGTGCTACTGGGATTTTTAACTGGATGGTGGAGATAGATTTAATTCTAAAAGTTGGAATAAGTTTGGCGTCTTTAATTTATATAATCTTGAAG
>UEXM01000576.1_pt1 | contig 37503 bp, 46 predicted proteins | sample 1796661 | NCBI WGS metagenome assembly UEXM01 (sample SAMEA4772469, study PRJEB27181) | metagenome
GTGTAGAAATATTCGTGCATCAATATCGTCGTACTTTGCTTCTATATGTATAACATCCTTTAAGTCAGATGTCAAGGTATCAAATTCCACCATTACACTAACTGGGCGTCTTACTTTTAATATTAAATCTGGATGACTTAAACATCCTTCAACACCTGCTTCGATTTCTTCACTCAGTCCTTTGATAATAGGATTCATTACAACAACAGGATCTCCGTGTTTTTTGTTTAGTAATGCCTTCATTACAAAGATCTGCATAGGAAACCCAACTTGGTTTGCACTTAATCCCAATCCGCTGTGTTTGTTCATTAGTTCAATCATATCTACTGCAACAGGCGCAGGATGCATCAGTTCAAAATCAAATCTTTCAAGTTTTGTTTCTAGTCTACCATCAGGTGCCAGTACTAGTTCCATCATTTATTTTCCTTATTGTGTCTAGTGTTTCCCAATCTTCTATTTTGGGAGTAGTTCCTTTTATTTCTAAATACATATTTCCGTTTCTACGGCCATTTATATCAGGTAACCCATGTCCTGCAATACTCATTATGGTTCCAGGATTTGTGCCAGCTGGTATTTTTACATTTACATCTTTTCCTGCTAAATCGGTTATTATAACATTTGTACCTAATATTAGTTGTAATACATTTATACTACACTTTGTTCGAATATGCGACCTATCTCTTACAAAATCTGGATGATTTTCTACGATTATTTGTACGTTTAAATCGCCTCTTGGAAGTTGACGAATTGAGTCATCACCTAGTCCTTGATAACGCATTATTATTCCGTTTTCAATACCTGGTGGCAATCGTATAGTTGCAATCTCTTCTCTGCCTGTGCCAAGTCTGTATCTTCCGACAATATCTTTACCCGTCATTACATCATTTAAGGTAATTCTTACATTTATTGTAACGTCTTGATTTTTACGTGGCCTTTGTGCTTGTCTAAAGAACTGACCAAATATGTCATTCATATTTTGTGAATTCATATTAATGTCTGCTTGTGGCCGAGGATTATCGTATTGTTGTCTTTTGCTAGGATCTTTTAATGTTTCGTATGCTTCATTAATGCGTTTAAACTGTGTATCATCACCGCCATTGCGGTCAGGATGATTAGCCATAGCAGACTTGCGGTATGCTTTTTTGATTTCATCCTGACTTGCTTGTTTATTAACACCTAGTATATTATAATAGTCCATGCAAATACTTATCGCACAGACTATTAAGGTTAGTTAGTAGTGATTATTTTTTCTTAGTATATGCTTGTGCGCCAAAAAACGCAGCAACAATACCAGCAACAGCAACAAAATATGTTGGAGCCATTGATCCTAGTGTTTTTTGTGCTTCATCTAAACCTGCTAACGAAGCGCCTACAACTGCAAATGGATACAGCAATAGTCCAAACAATGCAAACCAAGTCATGTTACGCTGTGCGTCACGCATGGCATCTGCATCTTCTAATGCCTTGCGTCTAAACTCAAGTTCCATTCGTTTTTCTTCTTCGTCAATATGCCCATCGCCGTTTATATCTGCAGGATGAAATGCAGATGGTTGAGAAGCAACTACTGGAGTTGCAGCCACAGGTGCTGGAGTTGCAGCAACTGATGGTTTTGCTGGCGCAGAACTAACTGGTTCTACTTTTGCCGCAGGTGCTGGTGTTGACTTACTTTTTAGTTCTTCCGGTTTTCTTCGTGGCATTGTTACCCTCCAATTTTTGTAATCTGCTCTCTAGATCGTCTATTTTTGCCGTGATTTTAGGATACTTTTTTCTCCATGCATCCTCTGGTTGTTCGAGCCATGTAAGACCCCAACGCTCAACAAGATAGTCTACAGCTAAGTCAAACTTAGCGTAGCCCCATAGTCCTATTCTTGTTGTGCTTAAATATGCTAGTACAACAGCACCTAAAATACTGCCTGCTATACTAGTATAAATCCATGTACGCTCACCCGCCATGTTTTGTATCATTTCCCACATATTGTACCCTCGTTATTATATGTGTATTTATTCGTTTGTTACAGCATTATCCATTGCTTGTTCAGCCTGTTCATAATAACCTTCGTATGCTGCTATGATTGCTTGCTGTTGCTGTACTAATGCTCTAATGTCACTAAAGTTTAGCCCTAAGTCTCCGTACCCGTCACCGCTTAATCCGTATATAGCAAACGGCTTTCCACTTGCTGCAAGCCTTGCTATTACAGCATCAACATTTGCTTCGTTGATAACAATCCACTCTAGTTTGCGCATGTTTAGTTCGTCAACAGGAGGCAGAGTTAGTGTAGGTTTTTCAATCGGTTTTGCACTTATTTCAATTACCTGTGGCTTCGTTGAGCAAGCCGCGAGACTTATAAGTATCGTAAAGCCAAGGACACTCTTTGTTAAAAGCGATGTCATTTTCTGCGTTCCTTTCTTTGTCCGTTAGTTCTGCTCCTGATAGAAGTTCAAAACATCTACCTGCATTTTCAGTGCCTCTGTTTACAGCACGTTCAATGCCTTCCGCATTTGCTATTGCTGCTGCTGTTAAATCAATCTGTTGTAGTTTGTCTGCTAGTGCTTGATTCTGTCTGCGTATACTTGCATATGCATCATTCAATCTAGTATTTTCTGCTTGGGCACTTGCATAACTTGTTTGCAAACTTTCTAATGCTGCTTCGTTTGTTTCTACAGCTATTTCAAGTTTAGCATTGTTTTCTTGTAGTATGGCCATACGTTCCTGTGTGTCATTGTAATACCAGTAGCCTATGCCACCCATAATACACATCACTAAAAACATTACTCCTGCAAGTTTCATGCCCATACCAATACCACCTACCCTAATAACTTTCCCAGCGTGTTTGGTCCTACAATACCATCGGCAACTAATCCGTTTGCCGATTGCCATTCTTTGACAAGTCTAGCAGTTCCTGGTCCAAAGATGCCATCAGCTGGTGCAATGCCCAGTATTTCTTGTACTTCTTGTACTAATGGACCACGTGAACCTTGACGTATTGTTTGATTTGTGTTTAACTCTTTTTCTTCTTCCGGTTCAATTTCCATATCGCCACCTAGCACATCTAATGCGTGTGCCCAATGCTTTTTACGATCTTCCAGTCCAATAGTGCCGCCGTTGATACGTTTGGTCATTTTTAGTATGTCCATTGCATCACAGTGTTTGTTGATGTTGTTTTCATCCCAGAACCAGCAAGCACTATCCAACGCACCTTTTTTAGTACGCACATAATCTACTGCTTCTTCTGGTGTCATTTCTACGTCTTCGGCGAACTCGGTATAGTTGTATCTGCCGGTAAGTTGCAGAATGCCGCCGCCCCTAAATCTCCAGCCATCACCACTGTCGGTATCACCGTTGTCCATTCTGTTTGCGTAAATAACGTTCGCAATTTTTTCAGGTTGTCTATGATAAGCATTTGCATCTCTTCCTGCACGTTTGAAATATTTTGGAAAAAGAGTGTTTAATGCTTTTGCACTATAGTTTAAGTTTTCACTTAATACTCTAAAACCGTTACTTTCGTGTCCGCATTGAGCAATAAAGCCTGCTACTCTTGGTATTGTGTTTACATCCCATAGTGGAAGTATTTCAAGCATAGCTTCATACCATTCTTCCCAGTCGCTTCTGTGGATTAGTTCTTCAGCCATCCAAGGCTCAAAATCAAAGTCAAAATCTTCTTTAGCCATTATTTGTTATCCTCTATATTAGTACAGCGTCCGCATCTACAATGGTCACATATTTTAGTTGTAACTGGCGGCTGATTATAGTCTTGTAAGTCTTGATAGTATGGAACGCCACAATGTGATGGACGTCCGCAGTTGTTGCAGTGATTCTTATTAAAGTCTTTCAACGACAAGTGTATGTCCTTCGTTTTCAAACGTTAGTGTATTTTTACCAAATTTAGTAACATTGTAATCACCGAGGTATTTAGTTAAAAATAATATTTCTGCATAATCATTCATGTTTATTTTTTCAGTTAAATTTTTATTTATATAATGAGTAGTGTTAAAATCTTTTATAGTAAACCCAACTGGATCAGCAAATGCTCGTTTAACTAGCAGTTGATCTCCAAATATTTCAATACTTTCCATAAAGCTCTTACTAAAAAAATCTTTAAAGTTATTCATATTGCCTTCTTGAACAATAGTATCATTATAGATAAACTGATCTGCCGGTATCATCTCTGAAAGATTATCTACACTTGCATCGTAGCTTGTAAAACTTTTATGATAACGAAACCTAAAGTTTTCAATCTCTGCTAGTTTTCCAACTCCGTCTAACAAGTTTGAAATATTTGCAGGAACTTTGGTATTTCTTTCCATTTCTACAAATACTTTATAAACATTGTTTTCAATTTCTCCAGGTGTAGCATCTGCATCGAGTACAAATCCGTAGCCTTTTTCAATAAAGTCTACAAGATCTTTTGCAGCTTGTTCGTCTAGTACACTAAAACTTACTACTACAATATCTTCGTCTGTTCCCATTTTACTTTGAAAACTATCTACTTCGAATACTGATTTTACTAAGTCGTGTAAATCGTTGGCTCTTAATCCCATTATGTTGCTCCTGGTGCAGGCGCTGCACCTCCTGTTGGTGCTGCTCCTCCTATTGGTGCACCTCCTGTTGGTGCCGCTGGCGGTGCCATTGGTGGCGGCATTGCTCCTCCTGCTGGCGCTGGTGCACCCACTGCACCTTGTGCTTCATTATCTGGTAAATCGATGGTTTCAACATCTCCACCAAAAATACTAATGATTAGTTTTTTGGGCATAGTAATATGTACTAGCCATACAGGAACTTTATCAAGTTTACCTTTTTTAGTTCCTGGACGAATATCGTCTGGTTTTTTTATTTGACGTGGCTTGATAACATTGGATTTTTCGTATTGTACTTTGCAATCGTAATCGAGAAGACGCTTGCCACCTTGTGGGTCAGGCATACGTTTTCTTGGCCACATAAAACTACATTTTACCCAATGTCGGTCAATTTCAGGACCAGCTGCCAGTTCGCCTTCTTCCCAGTTGTCATACACATACAAACCCAATTCATCAATGACTCTTTCAAAGTCTTTAAGTACTGCAAACGCACGATCGTTTTCATAGATCGAACTAAGATTTTCTATCACATCAAGAGTGTCTAATATATTAGGCATTGTTGTCCTCGCTTTATTATAACTATTTATCACCTATAGTAATGTTAATAAAATAATTCACTACGCATATAATACAATCATAAAAAGAGTAAATACGAGTGCAGGGAAGGTTTCCTGCAAAGGAAACATCCCCTGTTCTAACTCATAGGAGGACTACATGGGTAAAGCTAGAGCCGCTAAAAGGCAAGCACATATTAAATCAAATAACAACACTAATAATGTTGTTAAACTAAACACTTTCCTTCCAAAAAAACAACGCAACGTTGACATACTTCCAAGAAATCGCAGTCAAGAAGAATACATCCTAGAACTACTGGATACGGATAAAAACATAGTTTTTGGTATTGGTCCAGCTGGTACAGGAAAAACACTTCTGGCATGCCAAAGTGCTGTTAAAGCATTTCTAAGCGGCGAAGTTGAACGTATAGTTGTTACAAGGCCGGCAGTTAGTGCTGACGAAGATTTAGGATTCTTACCAGGTACACTCGAAGAAAAAATGGCACCTTGGACAAGACCTATATTTGATGTGTTTAGAGAACATTTTTATGCTAATGAAATTGAAGCTATGATAAAAGAAGGTGTTATTGAAATATCACCACTTGCATACATGCGAGGACGAACTTTTAAAGATGCTTATATTATTGCAGACGAAATGCAAAATGCTACACCAAACCAAATGAAAATGTTGTTGACACGTATAGGCACAGGATCAAAAATGGTTGTTACAGGCGATTTAGCTCAAGCAGATAGATTAAAAGATAACGGATTACTTGACTTTGTTAACCATTTAGAAAACAGCTCATCAAGACGTATTAGTACTGTTGTGTTTCATAAAGGCGACATCGAAAGACATGAAGCAGTTAAAGAAGTATTAGAGATTTACGGAGACGTTTAAACTCTAACACTTTTAAAAGCGAGAGGGTGCTGATATTTTGCATCCTCTCTCAACAACATCATCAGGTACTCATTTTCAGTATAAATGAGTTTCCAACTTTTGTCCTTGATAGGCGGGCGACCCATTGCATCAAAATAGATGTTGCCCTCCCAATAGTTTTTTAACCATATACGCTTTTTACTCCAACTACTGCAAATTGGCCAGTAAGCGTACTTTTCTTCCCATTCAATACTTACTTCACTGGTTGGCGGCATTACACTGCCATTGGTGCTTTGATACTAAGCATAGGATCGTAGTTTAATAACTGATAATCATTTGTACTAGTATTAACAAGTTCTTCTAATGTGCTAAACTTAGGCATCAGAAGTGTTGGTCCGTTGCGTGGTTCACGAGTAAGTTGTTCTTTGACTTGATCAAAGTGATTTTGATAGATATGACAATCGCCACCAGTCCAAACAAAGTCACCTACTTTTAATTCTAAGAGATGTGCAAACATGTGTACCAGCAAACTATAACTTGCAATATTAAAAGGCACACCTAGGAACATATCAGCACTGCGCTGATAAAGTTGACAGCTTAGTTCGCCGTCCTGCACATAAAACTGGAACATGGTATGACAAGGCGGCAATGCCATTACAGGTACACGATCAGCGTTCCAAGCACTTACAATGTGCCTTCTACTATCAGGATCGTGTTTAAGACCTTCTAACACTTGTGCAATTTGATCTACATGTCCAAGTTGTGCATCCCAAGTGCGCCATTGGTGTCCATATACTGGACCCAAATCTTTTGTAGTATCGTTGTTGATATATCCTAATGTAGCACCTTGATTGTCTGCATTAGCAGTCCAAATAGTTGTTTTGTCTACTAGTTCTTCACGTGGCTTATCATAATGAATTTCAGCCAGCCTGCGCTCGTCACTGCTACCTTCTAAGAACCATAGTAGTTCGCTTACTACACTACGCCAAGCAAGTTTCTTTGTAGTGACAGCAGGAAACTCATTGCGTAAATCAAAACGCATTTGATAACCAAACACACCACGTGTGCCTACACCTGTTCTGTCATTGCGGTCTTTGCCGTGCTCTAAAATATATTCTAATGCTTCAAGATATTGTTTCAATATGATCTCCATTTGTCAATGTAAACTTCGCCTTCTTGCTCGCTACTAACAAGACTAAATGTAGTTTCAATCAAATCGCGAGGAAGGAAAGTATCGCAGTCGTATATGCCTTTAATACGGCTAAGCCAAATCTCGTCAATGATGTCAAGGCTATCAGCAATCAATCTAGCACCGCCAATGATCCAAACATCATCTGTCATGTTCATAGTAACACAACGAGACTTGTAAATGTCAGGACGTACTACTTCAATGCGCTCGTGACTGTTTTCTCGCATGGTGCTTGATACAATAACATTGTGTCGTCTGGGCATAGGCTTGGGCATGTCAGGATCATCCCAAGTTGCTCTTCCCATAACTACTGTACTATTTAGAGTACATTCTTTAAACCATTGCAGATCTGCTGGGTTGTGTGGCCACGGAAGTGTTCCGTCTTTGCCGATTCCCCAGTTGTCGTCACATGCTAATATTGCTCTAATCATTGATTATCCGTTTCATTGTATCCGTTGCAGTAGTTTTAAAAAATCTTGGTGCAATACTATGTACGATTATAACAGGAACCAACAGTTGCATTTTAAATGCAATACCAAGAGCGTGTTTCATATGCTGCCACCCTGTCATTTCTACTTCTTCTAAGTGTGCTTTGCATTGTTTACTAAACATTTAATCTCCTTTGCCCGGAGCCTCGCTAAAGTGCTCCATTTTATTTTTTACGCCGTGCCATTCTTCTGCATCATCTGGTACGTCTTCGGGCCGCATTTCTGTAATAACAGGCCACAAGTCTGCATACTTTTGATTAAAGTCAACCCACTCTGCTGCACCAGGTGCTGTATCAGGAAGAATTGCATCTGCAGGACATTCCGGCTCGCATACGCCGCAATCGATACACTCAATCGGATTTATTACCAACATGTTTTCACCTTCGTAAAAACAATCTACTGGACAAACTTCTACACAGTCCATGTGTTTACATTTAATACATGCATCATTTACAATATATGTCATAGTGCTCCTAGTCGAATAAGTGTTGCTGCTAAGTTAATCTCCGGATCGACAACCAGTGTATGATCAACTAACCCTTGCTTAATAATTAGCACTGCTTGATCCTGTTGAGCATCTGTTCCGAACAACTCAATGTTGTCATACAGCCAGCGATAAATCTCTTCCATCTCTTCTGCTCGCACAGTACCACATAACAGTTTACGTGCATCGTGGATCTTGCCTGCTTTAAACAGTTCGACCATATCCAGTTTCCAGTCTGCTTCGCCGCTATCACCTTCGTTGGGTTTTGTAAGCACACCTTCTACACTGTTCATTTGTACTGTGTTAATGCACTTACGCAAGTCTGGATATGTTGCTTTTACATATGTATCAAGTGTGTCTAAGTCTGGAGTTACACCTTCTGTAATAAGAATCTCTGCAACACGGGCTGTAAACTCAGTTTGATCAATCTTGGCAATATGGAAGCCTTGACAACGACTGTGAATAGCAGGAATAATTCTGTTGGGATAGTTACACGTTAGAATGAAACGTGCTGTAGTATGATACTCCTCCATGACTCCACGTAGTGCTGCCTGTGCGTTTGGTGACAAGTAATCAGCCTCATCAAGTAGCACAACCTTAAAGTCACCAAATGGAATCATTTGTACAAACGAAACAATCTTATCTCGCACATCATCAACACTGTTTGTTCGACTTGCGTTGATCTCTAGTATGTCTAGTGGATTGACATCAAGTTCATTAAACAACAGTTTTGCAAGTGTTGTCTTACCAATACCTGCGTTACCACTAAACAGCAAATGCGGAATAGTCTTATCTTTGATCCAAGTGTTTACTTGATTGCGTTGTGCATCATCACGAAACACGTATCCGTTTACAGTTTTAGGTCTGTATTTTTCTACCCATAGTTCTTTCATTATTTAATCCCATAAATTTTCATAATATTTTCCAAACAACCTAAAACCGTTGCTCATGCGTTCTTGGTGTGCTTTTGCACCTTCACGATCCCACTTGTTGTAGTCGTAATCTTCCATCCAATCATCACGACACTTTTGCTCAAACGCCCAGATCATTTCATCCATAACCCAGTCCCAACGCTCAAAGAACTTAGGGTCAGAATCACCGTTTTTGCCGTATGCGTCCAGTTGCTTTTTAGTAGCACGTAGTTCTTTTGGAACATCTTTCATGTCTACCATAGGAGCACCATGCTTTGTAGCTCTTAGCTGTACAAGCATAGGCAAGATGATAGGTGCAAGGGTATGATCCATGCTCCAAGTGTCGTAACGATCTATACGAATTTTAGTCTTTTGTTTAGGAGCATAACCAAACCAGTCGTATAGCCAGTGATGATAGAATCTCCAGTTAGGATAGTTTCCAATGTTAATCTTCATAATAATCTACCACCATTACGTTTTCTGGTTTGTCAGGCAACTGGAACTTTTGTGCAAACTCCATTGCTTCATGTGCATTTTCAAACAGTTCGGGTTGCAAGTCCCAACAGTGTTGTGTTTGTTTAGTAACATAAATCCAATCGTCTTTTCCATCAAGGCACACCATTACTGCATACATTAAAAATTAAATCCTTTTGCAAGTTCAAAGTCCATATCCTCAGTGTTATTAATATCAACTGTTATCAATCAATGTACTCCACTTTTTAAGTTTGTTTTTCTTTACATCTGCACGATCATGCAGTTCACGCCAGTCTGTAATGCCATGTCCTACCATTAGTTCGATCATACAATGTACATCGCCGATCTCTTCTACTAGTTTAACACGTTGAGCTTCTTCAATCAAGTCAAAAGATTCGTATTTACGCATTATCTTGCTACAACGTTGTGTTAGTTCTCCACACTCTTCCATGGTGATTGTCATCAGCTGTTGCAGTGTGTTTATAGGACTATCTTCCATATTCTTGCTTGAGCCTCCAGTTACAATATGCTTCCCAGCCATATTCGTACATAGCATATGCAACAACGAATCCAATCCAGGGAATACTAAATGCAGCAGTCATCATTAAGTCTGCGGCTAAAAACGCTGCTGGATAATCATACCATCGTATCAACGCTGTATTCCTAACTCTTTGTATACCATTTGTACACCTTTTGCTTGAAAGTAAGCATCCGCTAGTGCGTTGTGCAAATCACTTTGCATTGCCTTGCGTGGATCTACCTTTGCCATCGAGAACAATGTACGTGAGTCACGCACTTGCCAAAACTGCCATGGAGTATTTTTTCCACGCTGCCGTAGCATATCTTCAATGATGGTAATATCAAATCCGTAACCATGTCCCCACAGCACATCAACACCTACCATCCACTTAGGTAAACTATCTAAGAACACATCAACGTGCTCTCGACCTTCTGTACCAAATGCTTCTTCTTGCACTTTGGCATCTTGTCGGCCCCACCAAGCAATAGTGTCATCATTTACACTTCGGTCTTGTGAGTCTAAATCTAGTTTATAATAAAACTCGCTGTGTGGTTCGGCATCGCTTTTAGGATCAAACTTTACCCCACCTACTGTGAGTACAGTTGCCTGTGGTGTTACGTCTAATGTTTCCAAATCGATCATTGCGTGAATCATAGTATGCCTCGTTGTTGCTTTGTATATTTTATATTACGGCATAACTTTCTTTTTGTCAAGCGAAATCTTTTCTACATTTCCAGAGTTGATAGGACACAATACACACTGTGGTACACTATGCGAAAGTGCAGATACTTGTTCTTCTAGTGTATTAGAAAATGCATCAACAGGTTTGTAACTTTCATAAAGATCTTTATCTTGCTGTCTTACAGGATATTTTTTAACAAATGCTTGTGCTCCTACAACAGTGCCGCATTTGTACATTTTACCTTTGTATATATACGGACAATCATTGTGCCAACATGCAGTGTGTGCTTGCTCTCTATCACTTTCATAAAAGTTATAAACACCGTTGTCAACACTTTTTACACCCCATGGCATAAACTTGTCTTTGTAGTTTATTATAAATGCTGGATGATCTCCTACAAGAATAGCTTCTTCGTAATAGCATCCAGCATGGCGTGCTTGATCTTTGATAAAGTTGTTTTTTGTTACTGTGTACTTTTCGTATTTGCCATCTAGAACTTCGTCAATGATTTTAAATGCTTTAGGAACATGATCCTGCGAATGAAAACTAAGTTCTACAGTAACTCCTCTGTCAAACCAGGCTTTCATTTTATCTGCATGTTTAGATAATAAAGTCCCGTTTGTTACCACTCTGAAATCCTTGCAAGTGAATACATCACGCAATCCATGTACCCAGTTGTCTAGATCGTTGTTTGTAAAAGGTTCTCCACCAATAATGCCAAAATCATTTACGTGAAGTTTTTCACTCCATCTACGTGCTTCTCTTTCAAAGTCACTAAACTTTTCTTGTCCACTAATGGCAAAGTTATTGAAGTTACTACAGTTTGTACAAGTTAAGTTACAACTATGGCCGATATACCATTGTAATGCATGAACTAGTATCTTTCCATTTTTAAGGATTTTACCGTTTAGCATTTATCCACTTGTATGTTTTGTTTCTTCTTGGTAGGAAAAACAAAATCCTCTGCGTGATGTTCACGTCTTGGACGAGTTTCGTCTTTGAATCCTATACCCATCAACAAATGTACATGTGTATCGATATCTAATATTTCTGCTACTTGTGCAGGATCAAAACATGCACAACACCCTGTGCTATAACCTAACATACTTGCTGTGATATTTGCATAGCCTGCCGCAATGCCCACTGCCATATGTTTGTCTTTGAGCAAGTCTTCAGGCTTTTCTAAATCCTTACTTGGAACAAATACATCTCCAAAAATATTTTCTTTTGGTTCTTCGTTTGATTCTGCAAATACTATCAACAAGTTTGCTAATACTTGACTGTTTGTAATAGTTTCGTTTGTTTGAAAGTTAGAGATAAAACCGTCTGTTGTTTCGTATATACGTTTGATTTTATCTCTATCTGTAACAAATATAACTTTGTAATATGCTACATTTTGTTTACTAGGACAATCAGCAACTGCTGTTCTTATAACATCAATATCCTCATCTGGAATAGTTTTACTTAAATCCCAGTTACGTTGGCAATGTTGACTTCTAATGATTGCTTTTTTAATATCAGATTTATTCACGGCAGTTCTCCTTTGTAGTATTTAGCCTACAAACTGCGCTAGTTCTGGTGCTTTCCAGCCTTCTGGCTTGAGTACTTTGCCATCTTCACGCTTGCGTACTTTGCCTGTGTTTGCATCAATCTTAGCAAAGTTTGTATCCATTACTTCTTTCCAAGCACCTTCGCCATCAAATCCACCTGCTCGAATAGCACCCACTGTTACAACCAAGATATCTACTAGTGCGTCAAGTTGTTCTACACGATCATTTGCCATTACTGCTTCTTCAAGCTCACCAACTTCTTCGTCAATAAGACCGAGATACATTTTATAGTTTGCTTCACTTGCTGGTTGGTCACATGCTGTGCCAAATTTGTTTACGTCTTCAAATACGTTTGTCATTATGCGCCTGCTCCAAATGCTTCCGGTGCGATTGTTGCATGATCGCCGTCACTGTATTCTTTACCAAACTGCACTCCAGTTGGTTTTTCATTACTAAATGCTAAGATGCAGTCTGCATCTACCATACGCAGCTCTAGCTCGCCTGTACCTTCATCAATCTTTACACTTCGAGTCCAGCGTCCGTGTTCAATCAATACCCAGTCTCCGATCTGATATGCCGAATCGTTTTTAGGACCTTTTGCATGTACTTGGCCCCAACGTGGATAGATACCACGTGTTGAGCCATTATCGTCACTGATAATAAGTCCACTTTTTAGTTTTTGTTCTCCAAAGTACATATTGCTTACAATTACTCTATCATTAATAGGAGTTAGAGTACCTTGTATTGTATTCATGTTTAATGCCATTAGTCACCTTTTTTTATAAAATTGCCATCTTCGTCTTCTACCCATTCATCTTGAGACTGAGCTATAGGTTTAGGAGTCGGAGTTGCTTTAGGAGTTGCAGCCGGTTTGGGTGTTGCAGCTTTTGGTTTTTCAGGAACAACTTCCTCATCAAACTCCATTAACTCTTCTTGTTCTGCTTGTGTTAGCTCTTCTGCTTGAGCTGCACTTTTTTCATGTTGTACAGGTTCACTTCCTGTACTGTAATAATCCTTTACAACTTCTTCTCGTTTTCGGATAATCTTGCCACCTGGTCCTAGTTCGTCGCCTCTAGCATTTACTCTAGCATTGCCGACAGCAGGAGTAAGTTCATTTCTTTTAATCAACATATCTAAGTCTACAACTCTACCTTGCATACTTCTATATGTTTTACGACCTTTTTGTCTAGTTGCCATATTTACGTATCTCCAATTACTATATTATAACTACTTATGACATATGTCAAGCAGTTTTTTATTTTTTGATGCACTGCATCTCCAATATCCTATTTTCCTTTGATAATGATATGCTTTTCTATGCCATTCGTCTGTTGGTTTTGTCTTATCAAAATGATCAATGTGTACACGATCTGTATCAATACCCAACATATCATGTGCAACTTCTTTTAAAACAGTTACAGTGATAGGATATTCCATATCTTTTTCTCTGCACATCCTAAGATTTAGAGCAACAATATCACGTGCTTTCCACTCTGGTATTAGTTTTGTACTTAGCAAAAAGTTATATAAATCTGTTTCTAAAAGTTGTACTGCTTTGCTTATTCTTGCACTACTTGCGCCTTTGTATTCCCACAGCATATCATCATCACCAAATGCTTGTCTTCCCCACAATGCACGTTTTGCATATACATCTTCAAAACTTTTTTTAGTTTCTGTATATTCGTTGTGCAGTATTCCTGGATTGTGTTTGATCCATTCAAACAGTTTGTAATATAGATCAGTTTCTAAAATACCTTGTTTGCGCATATACTTTGATAGATAATGTCCCCAGCCATAATAATGCATGAGTATTACCAGCCAGCTGTATAAATGTCCTTGAATAACTGTATTGTGATCAGCAGTATTGGTAGCATAGATTACATCTGTATATTCTGTAATATATTTTTCGTCTACATCTAAATACACAGTATCTAATGCAATCTTACGAACATCCAATCCGTGTTGTTGTTGGTATTGTTTATTACCCATAGGAGAGTTATCTGTTACAACAAGAGGATGTATCATTAGATAGTTATCTTGTCCTGCGTCTATAAGTTGTTGTATGCCAGACTTTAAACTGTCAAATGTTTCTCCGGGCAATGGCCATATAAGTTCGCTATATGTAGCAATGCCGTCAGCTTGATATTTGTCAAAATATTTTTTAAGTTCGTCAAAGTCCAAGTTGAAACGTTGCACAATGTCCAGTGTGTTTTCATTGAAACTTTGTAGTGCTACTGTAATACCTTTGAAAATATCTACACCACTATCATGTGCATATTTTGCAATAGCATAGTTTTTATCTTGATTGTTTTTGCTCCAGGTTGCATCCCACCACATTGGGTAACCGTATTTTTTCTTTGTTTCTATAACATGTTTTGTAAGTTCAAAATCTCTATCTAACATGCCCCAGTTGCTATCGCATACACTGACGTACTCAATACGATTCTTGCCCATCCATTCTATTTCTGCTTTGCAACGTTCGATATCGAAAAGTGTGAGTTTGTTCCAATAGTCTTCGCCTATATCACAAAAACTACAATGATATGGACAACCTCGCAAACTTTCCCAAGTAACTTGGAACATTGTGTCTGCAGGATACTTTGCCATAATAGGTTCGTAAAAGCCTTCTAATATCGGCGAAGGTATATTGTTGATGTTTTTCCTACGCACTGCTGGCTCTGGCATGTGATACAATGTTTGTACGTTTGGAATAGTTGTCCAGTCATCGCCTGCAAGTATATGTTTGAATGCTTCTTCACCTTCACCGTGTATAAACGCATCAAACATAGGATGCTTGTCAAAAAAGTCTGAATCGTATTTGTTTATCTGTGGGCCGCCTGTGATAACTTTGCACTGTTTAAACTTTTTCTTTATTTCAATAGCAAGTTTTCTGTTGTATTCCCAGTTCCAAATATAGCTACTCATTGCAACCAAGTCAGGAGATTCCATAGTTGCTACATAATCTTTAGGCTCTATTTTTTCTATAAGAACATCTTTAAGTGTACAGCTGTCGTTCTTACCATAGCACCACTGATATCCTACTGCAAGCGGCAAAAACTTATTTGGTCCGTGATTATCACTTGCTTGAACCAAGTAAATATTCATCTCAAGAATTCACGCCAATCTAAATTGTATTTTATACTATCTATTCTATGCACTCCGATCAAATACAGAACATAACTTGCTACACTCGATCCGCGTCCTACACCCCATACAATATCATTCTCACGCATAAAGTCTACAAGATAAATCATATAGCGTAGTAAGTCTTTCATACCACGATCTCTAAAAGCATCTAATTCTTGCCATATACGATCTTGTACATGTTTTGGGCAAGGTGTTTCTGCTTTGCCTAGTACATATTCATATACATTAATGTCTTTGTATTCATTGGGCATAAACCATTCACCTTGACATACACCGTCAAAAGTCTTTTGATCTACATCTAGCGGAATATATTTTTGTAGTTTGTCTAGACCTTGTTCTTCCATAGCGGAGTTAAACTTGTCTACATCATCGTTTGCATCACACAATACCACATGCACCTTATCCGCATGACCTGTATAGATCATGTTGATTAAGTCTTTGTTTGTAAACCGTGGGATACCGAGAGTGTCTGTTTTCATTAGCATACAGTAAGTTTAACTTACATTTATTAAATCGTCAAGTGAATTATCTTCTTGATCTTCAATTTGTTTTCTTCTAGCTGCTGCTCTACGAGCTTCTATTTCAAGTTTGTAGCCATCTATTAACAAAATCATCTGCTGTCTTACATCAGGATTATCGGTTATGAAATACATATGATTCAACTTGAGTAGCTTTTCTTCAAGTTGTGTATCTGTAAACTCACTTAAATCAGGCTGATGAGGATGTATCATACGTTTGCAAATGTTCCTAAATATTGTAGGAAAACATTTGTTCCATTGTCATATGTAAATGCCTTGACAAGATGACTACGAGTTACTACTGTATTTGTTGTAATAGCTGCGCCACCACCAAACTCAGTGCTTCCGTCAACTCTCATTTGACTTACACCTGCACTATAAGTTGATGCAAAAGTTACTGTTCTATTAACAGCGCCATCGCCATACACTTGTATTAACATTTCGGCATATTCATTATTTGTAGGCCAATCTTCAAGTGTTAATGTAACATCGTTTGAAGCTACTATGGTATAAAAATGTCCAGCATCAAAACTCAATGGTGTAGCACTACTGACATTAGTAGGACCAACGTGTGTTGTAGTTTCTTGTAGCTTGGTATATCTAGAAAGAGTGTTTTCAAAAAATACGTTGTCTGCATTTGTTTTAGCAGTGTTATTCTGCAAGGTTTCAATTTCACTCTTTGCTGCGGTGAAGTTTGTTTTTATAATGTTGAAGTTATCTCTAAATCCTTGACTATTATTATCCTGTCCAGCGACTGGATATGTATCGTCGATTGTATCGGGTACAATATTACTTGCCATGTTATTTCCTCTCTAGCAACAGTATTTATACATTTAGTTTGTAATCATTAAACAGAATGAACTGTTGGTTTTCGTTATTTTCTGTTCTATCAACTATATATCTATCTATGTCATAATCTAGCTGACTAAAATCAAAGTTTGCATTTTGAATATTCTCAATAATACTTGCACTTGTTCCTGGTTTGCAATAACATATAGGCATTGCTGTTATATAATCAAGCTCTTGACCAGTAGTTGTTTGACTACTTCTCATCCATAAAGGTAAAAACTGTCTATCATTTGCACCAATATCAGCAATACGTTTTCTCATATTTCCTATGTTACTAATAAATCTTTTTACATTTTGAGTTTGACTTGTTTTTACGCCAACATTGTCAACTGTTAGTACATTTGTTTTTGGCCTAAATCTAAATGGGTCACCACTTGATGTCGATGTAGTTGAACTACTTCTAACAACAATCACTAGTCCTGAGTTTAAAACTATTTCAAGTTGTCCAAGTGCCGGAACATCAACTTCACCACTTCGTGTTGTAATAGAAATACTACCACTACTAGCAGCTATTCTTACTGGATCACCTTCACGCATTGTTATACGAAACGTATCAAGTCCAACCTCTGCTGCACTTTGATCATCTTTAACTTCAAGTTTAACTTGATTTATTTTTAAATCGTTTGCAGTAGGCGATGTTATTGATACTGCTGTATTACCTTTGGTTGGCTGTTGTGGGTCTGTTATTTCAACATACACAACTTCATATAAAACTTCATTTGTTCCTTCTTTTTTAGCAACTGCGCTTTTTAAGTTTCCAAATACAAAACGTTTGCGTTTATGATTTAATGCAGTACTAGCAACAAAGTTAGCTAACTTTTTAGATTCAATGCCTGCATATACCAATGTTGTTAAGTCTTTCTTAAGACCAAAGTTTTCATCGTAGGGACGATATATACTTTCAGGTGTAAATATTGTGTAATCATTGATAAAGTTGTTAAAAACTGTACGCTGTGATGGTTTTAAGTATGGTTTGATAAACACATTTGAATATACTTTATCATCTGTATCTGTAACATTTAGTGTAAACTCTTGTATACTATTACTATAACCAAACAAATCACGTACTAGAACTTTGAATACATATTTTCTATCAATGGTTGTAGTGCTATTATCAAATGTTGTTGTTCTAGTATCAATGGTGGTCAAACCTAATGTTGTTCCAGTTGTATACTGATTGGGCTTTCCAACTATTTCGCCATCACGTTTTAGTGTTAATCCGTTGGGCAACTTTCCTCCAACTAAATCATATCTTAAATTACTACCTGCCAACGTAGTATTAGCCACTAGTTGTAAGTAACTTGTTCTATTAGCAGGAATAGTACCCAAGTCTGGCTTGGTTATCCATGCTACTGTACTATCAACTTCTCCTAATATATTTACAGTGAATGTTTTTATAGTGCTTATAGTATCAACATTTGTTACACCGATTTTTTTAGTAATCAGTGTATCTTTAAATACTCCTAATGTAATCTGCGGACCCGATTGTTCGTCTAACGTATTTGATAGATTAAATGCACGTTGCAGTGTGTTATCTAAAAATACTTTAAAGAACTGTTGCCCACGAGTTATTTCCAAGTTTCCATACACACTGTCATCGGTATGAAACAGGTTTTGATTCATAATAGTATTTTCAACAATAGAGTTACGTGGGATATCAAATATTAGTTGTGTAGGTGTTGAGCTTACTCTTTTATACAAGTATGTAGTATCAATACCTTTGCCTGCTAGCCAAGTTTCAAAATCTGCTACATAATCACCCGTATCAACTATATTAGCAACACCGTAGTTTAAATCTAAGTTTCCTGAACTATCACCAGCATCGATAGTGTATCTTACCATAGTATGCCATTTGCGTGTAATAGTTGTTCCGAGAATGTTTTGTTTATCATTATCTACTAAAGTATATGCTTCAGATGCACTATATTTTAGTGTTTTATTTTTCCAAGCATCTACTCTATTATCGCCGTCATCAAGTATGTATATATAATCCTGCCCAATGGCATTATTATATGCAGTTTTAATACGTTTAGCTTTGTATGTTGGCTCCAAAGGTCTACTAAGATTTAATAAGTCGTATTCAGAATTTTCATTGTTAACACTTCTTACAGTGTAACTTAGATTATCAATAACTATGTCTTGCTCAATGAGACTTAATAGATCGTCGACACCGTCGTCTCTATTAATAGGAAGTTTGTTTATTTTTATTTGAGATGTGCCAGTGAGTGTATCTTCATATACACCGATATTTATTTCTACTACATCATCGCTATCTACTTCTTGTCTCAATGCTTCGACAGTAAACTTGTATTCTCTATTAACAGCTGGTTGATATGGTATTGTTCCTGCTAGTTCTCCTGTGATTCCATCGAGTACTAACCCTGGAGGCAGCACACTTGGAGTGCCATCGTCATTAAATGGTTGTTGATTGTAGCTTATTTGACCTAGTAAGGAGTTTGGATCATATACATCCAAGAAGATGGTAACATAGTTTTCTGCTCTCTTGACTCCAAGATTTCCAGATGTTAACCATACTGGCTTGCGTAGATATGTATTATCTGCTGTAAATAATCCTGTGGCAGCTTTCATTATAGTATTGTCTGCACGTAAGAAATCATCTCCTACAACAAAAATACTAAACTCACGTTTGCTAAAACTAGTATCATCTTCTGCTGTTACTCTAAATGTATACTTGCGATTTAGTTTTGTTGGACGTCTTGTTGGTGTACTAAATCCATAAAATGTAGTATCATAAAAATAACTGTCGTAGCCATCATCGTCTAATACAACCAAGTCCAATGGTACAGTATCATACTCGCCGGTGTCATACCCTGCTGCGTCATCCACATCCAAAGATAATAATGGATCAACAATACCTGATATTTTTCCATCCTCTGTAAGTTTCAGACCTGGAGGCAACTCTCCGTCTTCATCTGCAATAAAATATCTTAGACTTTGTCCAGTTGTTAAATCTCTATCTATTGCTTCTAACTGAAAGTCAACTATGCTGCTGTCTAAAATAAAGTAAGCAATATTAAGTCTATCTGGAGGCGTTGTACTATAAGTAGCATCAACCAGTTCCCAAATATTTTCGCTGTCATTATAAACTTTTATTTGAAAGTCAAATGTATCATCAAAAATGTGAACCCATATCTGATCTTCAAACGGTGATATTGGAGGTGTTTTACTTACAACATAATCTAGTGGCTTCCATACCATTGCAACTTCGTCCCAATATCTTAATACTAGATTTAATCCGTCGTTGCTTTTATTGGTGTTGAACCAAAAATCATCTATGTTAGGATTAGGCACAGTACTTGAAATAGCAAGTGTTTTATCATTACCAAGTATGCCTTGTATTTGTGTTGTGTTTATTCTATACCAGCGTGTATCGACTTTATACCAAAACTGTTTTAAACTGCTTACATAAGCATAGTCGCCACTATTACCTGTTTCTCTACTCGGAATAGTTTCGTACACATCAACATCAACAGCCAACCAACTGCTACCAGCATTTGATTCATATATTCCCCACTCGGTATTAAGAGTATCGACCCAGTATTGATTTCTGAAACTTCTAGTTAATCCTAGTTCACCTTCGGGTGTTTGCCACACAGGAGCATCAGCTCCTTCGACTACAATTTTATAAGTTCTGTCAGATATTCCTTCGGTATTGCTTGCTCTTAAAACAAACTCAAACTCTGTGGTTTTACTAACTTCGACTGCAACACCTTTTATACGATAATCATTAATACGAAGTCCAGTTGGCAATGCACCAGATATCAGCGTAACTGTTATACCACTTGTTTCTTCTAGCGGTAATGCAATGCTAACATCAGTTCTTTCTTGTATACTTGCAAGTTCTGATCCTGATATTTTAGTCCAGCTTGGTAGTGCCATTTATATCCCCTTACAAAGCTTCATCGAATGTTGCGTTACTATTTCCAAAATCAGCAGTGCCATCTGCAGGGGAGAATACATCCTGAGATGTACCAAAGTCAACATCTATTGATTTCAAAATAAAATCAATAATGCTAGTTCTATTTCTTGTTAGGTCTCCGAAATCCCATTCAAACGCTTGTTCAAGTTCTGCCATAGTAATATCATTAAGAGAAGTAATGTTAGTAATAGGATTACTATTAGCATTTAGTGTTGCATTAAGTGTTGGAGTTGTTTCTCTCGAAAGTAAACTATCTATTGTTATACTAGGAGCAATGCCGCCTGCTACTGTTGCTTGTGCAGCACCGGTACCATTGATTGTAATAAAAGTTGTTGGTGATACAACAGCACTTGTAGTTCCGTCAGTTATTCTAGTATACCCAGTTGCACTAGATAGATAAACATTGTTGCCGTCATCACTAATGCGTATACTCATTGTATCTGAATATAATGGATCGACTAATAGTTTTCTAAACTGGAACGTATTTGAAACTTCTTGTGCAAATATTCCGTAACCAGCATCGCCAATATTTTCTGCTGAGATTTCTGTAAAGCCTGCAACTCTTAAATCTAAATCATCAAAGTTTTGATTTACTTTGATAAATGCTTCTCGTAAATCGTCGCCTGTGCCGTCGTTAGCAAGTAGCCCTACGTTAATATCTTGAATTGCCATGTTAGTCTCCTGTTATACATATTTATCAGAAACTAGTATTATACGTTTGCCCAACTTGTTCCATTAAATACTACAACACTACTATTTGTTAAATCCCATGCTATCATTCCTTCATTGGATCCGTCTCCTGCGGTTGGCAAATCAGCATTTTCAAATGCAGGAAGTTGTAATCCAAGTGTTGAGTAAAATGCCGGAAACGTTAAAGCACCAGCACTTCCACTACCGTTGTCGCCTACATATCCGTAGAACGCACTGCCATCATAGAAAATTTGTCCTGCCAATGGCGAAGTCGGTGGTAGCGTGATTGCTAGTAGTTCTAGCCTGCCGCTTTCGATCTTGAGAGCATTGTTTGTTCCTGGATTTACTGAGATTGTAGCAGTATTTGTTATAGATCCAACTCCTGCAACTGTCGGTGTATTTAATGTATTTGAAGCTGTTACTGTTTGTCCAGTAACAGTACCTGTGGTTGCACTTATACTGCCGCCTGTACTAAAACTGGCTGCTGTACTTGTAATACTTGTTAAAATATCAAGTGTTTCTATGCTTACATCTTTTAGTGTGTTGGTGCTTGTACTTGTAGGTGCTTGATTAAATGCATCTGCTTCGAGCGCCGTTGTAGTGGTTGCACCTCTGCCTGTAACAGTTGCAAGTGTGTCAGTTTCAATTGTTAACAAACCTGTTGCATCAAATGTAAGTGTAACTTGCCCACTTGCTGCTGTAGCTGTAATTCTTCCGCTACCAATAACATCGCCTTGTTGTAAATAGTCGTTTGAATTAATCTCAGCAATGGTTGTAAATTCACTATCATTGGTTAGTAAACTAATATTAGAACCTGTAGTTAGTGCATCGGCAGGAGTAAATGTAAACACACCAGCAGCATTATATATCAAACTACCTTGACCGCTTGCTGGATTGGTTACAACACTAAAATCAGCAAATCCTATACCGCCTGCTTCCGGCGATGCTTGCCAACTTGTTCCGTCATATTTTAATACATCATTTAAAACAGCATCGGCAACAAAAACGTCTCCGATATCGTCTAGGTTGTCAATAGCTTGAAGATCTGGTTTGTTGAGAATGAATGCAGCACTGTTTGTATCTGTTTCAGTCCAATCACTTTGTACTTGCGGAACAACAAGATTTCCATTAAGTGTTAGCGAAGTTGCAGTCATTGTAGTTGCTGACAGTGTAGTTATTGTACTAGCACCGGTTACATTTAATGTGCCGCCTAAGGAAACGTTTCCGGTGGTAGATAATGTACTACCGCTTAGTGATCCGCTTACACTTAGACTAGTTAGGTTAGCAATGCCAACACTTGAAAAATCTAATGAGTCGCCACTGGGGATTTCTTTCAGTCTGTTACCGTCATTTGTGTCTACTACTAGTGGAAATCTATTTGCCATTCTCTAAATCCTGTTCTTTTTTATATTTATCGTATATTTACAATGCTGCTATTCTTGCTTGAAAGTCAGCAAAGTCTGCGCTTGCTGCTACTTCAGATTGCAATGTTGCTAAACTTACATAACCCGGAATAACACCATTTACAGCATCTACTAATAATGTACTATCATCAGCAAACACACTGCCTTTGATATCCGTAGTAATGTCACCATCTTCTAGTGCTGCTATATCTGCATATAACTCTGTAAAGTTTTCATTGATTTTTATCATTGCATTGCGGAGGGGATCTCCCCCTCCGGTATTTGCTCCAGTGCCTACATTTATTGTTTGTTGTGCCATTATACTCTCCCTACTACTACTTCAACAACACCACGTTCGCTGTCGTCCTTTGTTCCAACTGCCTTACCAATAACTTGTCCGACATTTGGTGTGTTGTTGACAATAGCATAACCTGGTACAGCACTTGTAACAAGCATGTCACCTTTGGCAACCTTACCAATAACTTTACAAGGGACTCTCCCTTGTAGTGCTACACCTACTACATGTTCGCCTTGCAATGCACTATTCATTAAGTGTGCTGGATTGGTTGTAACAACACCTGCTGCACTAGTTTGACCTTTGGCAGTACATGCAGTAACTTCTTCATCACCGCCAAATACAAGTACTGTTCCTGGTTCATATGCTGCATCACCTAAATAGTTCTCTGCAAGGTCGGCATATAGTGCTGCGGTTGCTTCACCATTAAATGTCGTTGCCCATACAGTGTTGTATCTATTTGTACTACTACCAATACTCACACCATTGTCTGCGCCGCTGTTTGCTGGACCTACAATATTACCTGTATGTGTAATGCTACCTGTGATGTTTATACCAACTGTACCACTAATAGTACCACTATCAAATGTAAGACCTGTTAAGCCTGTAATACTTGTACTTGTTGCACCAAGTGCAATACTAGTGCCACCAATAGTTACATCATCATTTGCTAGTTTAGCATTTACAACACCCAAGTCTTCGAGCTCTATCCATCCATTGGTTGATGTAAACTGTGTACTATGGAAACTTGCCAACCCTAAGTCTGCTTGTGTAATACCAACTGCATTTACTCTTGTAGTCGCAGCATTCATATTAAGTTTGCTTTGATCTATTGCAGCACTAGCATTAACATCATTGTTAACAATAACACCAGTATTAATATTTGCTGTAATACTATTACCACTTGTATATGTAAGACCAATATCGCCAGTTACTTCAACATTTACACTTTGTTGGTTAGTTCCAACAAATGCTAAAATGTTACTAGTAATAGGTGCGCCAGTTCCTGTAATAGTTACATCACCAATATCATTTAGTTGATCTGTTTTTTGATCAACATATTGTTTTGTTACAGCATCGCTTGACGCAGTAGGCGTTCCCAAGTTGGTAATACGATTACTACCCAAGTTCATATCACTATTCATCGGAGTTTGACTAAAGCCTGGACCGCCTAAACTCATTACGCCAGGGCCGATTACAGTGCCGCCTGTTGCGCCATCTCTATCAAATCCTAAACGCTGATCTATGTAACCTTCTGTTGCAGTCTGTGTTGGTACTGCATCACCTTTAGCATCAGTAAATGTATCATCGTTGCTAAACTCGTTAACACGCACACCACGTTTGAAACCAATACCATCAATATTTGTAAGAACAAGTGCAGCATTGAATGTAACACTACCAGTACCTTGGTCGACTGTAAAGAATCTACCTACACGGAAGAAACCATCTTGGTCAGTAAGTGTAGCAAAAACTCGACCTTTGTTGCGTTCTTGTACTTGTGCTGCACTTGCATTACCAGTACTGTCGATTGCATCGCCAGCCGAAACAGGAGCAAATCCAAATGGTGAACCGTAAATACGTTCTGGATAGTTACTGGTGTTAAATCCACCTGTACCAATGTCAAGCATATCGTGTCCTGTTGCTCTGTTGGTACTAATGTTAACAGTAATCTCTGCTGCTTCTCCAGATGATAATCCAGCTTTTAGTGTTATACCACCACTGTTGACCAATGTCTTAGCAAGTCCAGGATTCAATGCAGGCCAGTGAATATCTGTATTAGCAACATCAGAAATCTGTATTACAGCCATTGCAACAGTGCCGCTGCCACCTGTGTATGAGTATTCTGCATAGTCATCTATCTGATAGGTTTTGCCGCCCCATGTAACAATCATATCAGCATTTGCTAAACGTGTTCTTTCGGTGGCATCTAGTTGCCCAATTGCAATAAATCTACTCCCGTCTGTGCTTGTAGTTGCAGCAGTAGCACCCATTGTAATAGTTGCACTTGGTGTGGCATTGGCTACAATATCAGTGTAGTTTGAATCTACAGTACTGTTAGCACTAAAGAAACTTTCTGTAGCAGTTATTATACTTTGATTAACACTTAAATCAGTGTATCTAAAGTTACTATCAAATGTTACCATACGCTGGTTAGCCGCTGTAGTTACTCCATCAGTGATTTGGTTACCGAATAAAATAGTACGATATACATACTCTGTAGTGTCTTCTGTAAACGTAAATGCTGTACTTGGACGAGTTGGTAGTTCTTCTGTGCCAAAGTCATCAAGCAAGAAGTTTTGCTTGTGACGTATTACAAGTTTGGTATCGTGGTCAGTATCTTCTTGTAACCCATTTGATGCTGTTCCTTCAAGTCCAGTACCAAAGTTTAACTTCCATACTTTACCATCATGCACAGGAGTACTATCATCAAATCTCGGAGTACCTGCAATACTAACAGCCGTTATTACTCCACCGTCTACATCTGTTGTTGTAATAGTAGCATCGTTAGCAGGTGTAGCACCGCCAAGCAGTGTACCTGGAATAATGATTGTCTCGCCGGCTGCACCTGCTCCACTGCCGCCTCCTGTAATATCAACACTGTAGTTGTCAGCTCGTGTTTTCTTGACTTTAAAGATAGCTGTATCAGCAGTGTATGTACCTGTAAGTCCGACTGCACTACTAGTGTCAATGTCGTAACTACTTAATGTAAAGTTGGCATCACTTGCGTTTGTTATTTCGTATGGTTGATATAGTCCAGTATCGTGTAGTATTTCAACTTCACTTACGTTATGCGGTAATTCTTTTAAATCATACACATACATAAACAACGAATCTTCCGGTGCATCGTTGTCAAGTGATGTAACTGTTGCCGGAATACCAACGTTTGTACTTGTAGGTGAAGTAATAGTTGCAGTTGTGTTGAATGTTCCTGTTGTGGTATGTACATACAATCTAGTAGGATCTCCACTACCATCTTCTTCACCTGTGAAACTTAGTATACCTGTCGCATTAGCTGCTCTAGTTGCAACACCGCCACTAGTGTATGCAGTGTTAGTTGAAGAATCATATGCACTACTCAGTCCAGCGTCAGTGTACAATGTAAATTCGTTAACATTTGTTACACTTACATAAAACTGCAAGCCATTTAGTTCTGTCATACCAACAACTCCAGATATTGTAACTAGATCGGCATTGGTTAGCCCATGTCCAGTTGCAGTAACTGATGCTGGACTTGCTTGTGTAACAGCGGTAATAGTAGCATTGATCAAGCCTTGTGTTAGTGTTTGTCCTGCACTAATATTTCCTGTAGACGGTGCCGCAGCTGAAAAATCTAATATGCCATCTGCTCTAAATGTTTTTCCAGGAAATACCATATTAGCACCTAGTGTAACATCTGTAGCAACTTCATCTGGATCTGCGCCTGCCGAAACCAGTCCGTAAATACCATAACTGTTGTTGCCTCCAAGACTACGTATTTGAGATCCGTCTAGTGCAAGATATCCAGTGTGACAATAGTACGTAAACATACTAACAAGTTCTGCTAGTGCGTTGTTAACACATAATGCACCAAAACCTAAATCGTTGATTTGTGTAAAGTCGTTTGCTAACATACTTCTGTTACCACCACTTTGTACAAATATGTCAACACCAGTGCTGCCAGTATACCCTCGACCAACTACAAACGTTTGAGCAAGTCCGCTGCCTGTGTATGCACTAAATGCACTGGTATTATAACCTGCTGTTAGAGCTGCATCGGTATATAGTTCAACTTCATTTGGATTGATTGTGGTTTTAACATACAACGTAGCACTGTTTATTTGAGTCATACCATTTACATTACTGATTGTAACACGATCTGCATCTGAGTATGGATGTGCAGTAGTTGTGCGCATCACAGCGGTTGCTGCCTGTGTAATATTATCTATGTTGCGTGATGTACTTTCGCTTGGATTACTGGTTTCATCTAAAATAAATGTAGCAGTTCCGGCAGCTTTATCGTATGCAGATATTGTGTTAACTTGATATCTTGCACCGTTGATAAAGAACGGAAACGGTGTAGGAGGTCTTCTTACAAATAAACCTTGATCAGTTGGTGAACTTACACTAATACTAAATGCACTATTTACTGTGTCAATAGTTGCAGGCATATTACCTGCATATCCGTCAACAAACAATCCGCCTGCAAAGTTTCTGTTTGTTCCTTTTGATTGTGCAAAACTTGATCCTGTTTGACAATAAGGCGAACGTGTTAATATTTGACCTTCTGGGTCAAGCACCATCATAAATCCGCCTTGTCTTTGTACAGTAATGTTTCTTACAATAGTACCATCATTACACAGTAGAACATCCATTTCACTGTTGTTTAATGGAGGATTATAGTTTACATTATTAAAATATGCAACACAATCGACCAACGCATTAGATTGTGTATCTGATTCGGTTTCTGCTGCATAATCTTCATCAAATATCTGAGCAACACTTCCTGTTCCTGCATAACCATTGCCTGAATCGTTGGCTAGTACGTTTGTGATAATAGCTTTTAGATTTGTTATTGCTGCGGCAGTTTCTGTTTCTTGTCCTGCAACGGCACCTGTATAGTATGCGCCTTGGTTTGTAAGAGTGTTTTCTCTTCCACCTACACGTAAATCTTTAACAATACCGTCAACAATCAATCCAGTATCTCTACGACATTTGGTTTCGTTGTAAACCAAAGAAGGATATGTTGCATTAACATATTCGATTGTTTCTTCTACCAAATAGGCTTTGTTGAGTTCAATCAATCTTGCAGCTTCTTTAAAGTTTCCAGGATTGGCTGTAGCATCGGTGCCTACATCTGCTATTTTACTAGGATCAGAAACATAATGATATCCATATTTTCCTTGCTTGCCACTAACTGGGTGTGTAAAGTGATAGCCGCCGCCTGTAGTTGCAATATCAAACGTTAAGTCTGCTCCGCCACCAGCACCAATTTTACTGTCGTTAATAGTTATTGTTTCGCCAACAATAAATCCATCGCCGCCGCTTGTAATAGTTACAGTACAAGCACCACCTGATAAAACAATAACTTGGAATGTGGCTTTTACACCCGAGCCATTAGATCCCCAATCATCAACTCCAATCTGATATGTACCTAGTGTACGTGCAGGATCTGCTGCTGAAACATTTGTTAATGTTGCTGCTGGCGAATATGCTGATATAAGACTATCTGTTACAATATCTCTATAGAAATATGTATGATTCCATTTACTTTGTGAAACACCAGGTTTTGGACGTAGTACAACTCGTCTAAACTCGTCACCTTTGATACTTACGTTTTCTGGTAGCTTGATAGGCAAGTGTTCGTAGTAAATACCACTTTCAATTCTTACAGTGATTTGGTTGTTGCGTGTTCTGTTACCGTATTCTAGTTCTTCTCCTGCAATAAATTCTATCGGTTCGACCAAGTCAACTACTACACTATCAGTAGTAACACTTGCACTACGAGTATAATCTGTAATAATACCTTTTGCACCTGATAGTTTTCCTACAATGATTTTACCTTCGATAAGATCAGGATTTCCTTCACCGCCTTGATCAACTGCTGCGTTCGTACCATTAGTAAATGCAAGTGTGTAGCCTGCGCCTGTAGCTGTAAGAGCAACATCTGTTCCTGACAAAATGTCAATGATTTCATTAAAACGATCAGTGTAGGCTGTAATAACACTTGCCGAGATTGTGCCTGGGGTTGCAGTGTTAGCTTCGTTAAATGCACTAACTAGCTGTGCTCTAACCACAGCAATTGATGCCCGTGTAGCTGCTCCCTGATCTTGCTGTGCTTTTACTGCACTTGGGTTTGCATTATATCTAAGGCCTGCCCAACGTGATAGATAGTTTACTGTTAATCCTGCATTAACATCAAGTCTTACAGAATCGATCATTAGTTTTACATCACGCTTACAAAGTTGTATGTCGTATGTTAAGTCTGTAAAATTAACTGCAATATAATCTTGTACAAACTCTTGTATGTCGTTTGTGTTGGATACAGCTAAGTCACTAGCTGCTGTTGCTGTTGCTGGACTTGTATATCCTGTAATACTATCAATAATACTGTTAACAGCACCGTTGTCATAGGTTACTTGTTGTACATACGGCCCAGGTTCAAATGGAGTAGCTTCAATAATTGACTCGGCTTTAACCATAGCAGCATTAATAGTTTTATAAGCATACTGCGGGGATCTACCTTCTTGTCCAGATGGAGTTGATGATTGTGAATCATCGCCAGATGTTGAAACATAAATGTTTGTTGTACTAGCATAGCCTTGTGTATCTACATAAAGTTTTGTAACAGCTTGTAAGTCATCCTTGCCATTTGGTGCACCAAATCCTTCTAGAGGATTTGGGTGATCCGCTAGGTAAAGTGTGTCTAACATACGTCTGTTGGTTTCGCTACCTGCTCGTGTAATAACTTCTTGTGTTTGCGGAACTTGTGTACCAGTAGCACTTGCTGGAACATTCAAAGCACCAGTCATGGTATCGCCTGCTACATTTACATAGTTATCATCTGCATACCCCTTACTGATGATAACATTGTCAGTAGAAATAGCAGCTGATCCTGGATGTGTAGTTGCCCAGTTGGTGACAAGTGTATTAATATCATCACCTGCTCCGGTGTTTCTTAGTTTTGTATTAATAGCATTACTATATGCTGTTACTGCTTGAGCATTTAACGGAGCATTTAATATTGGATCCGGATCACGTTCAATGTGTGGATCATTAATGATAATCTTGACTGTGCCACTTTGATTAGGCGTAGCAGGATCTACATCATCAAACTCAACAACGACACTATTATTAATAGTATTAACTGCTTTATCCGATCCGTTGTTGCCAGTATCACTAACAAACTTATAAAAGTTTAACCCAGTTTCTGTACTGTTAACTGCTGTGATAGCACCTGTGTTTCCTAAATATGAATCTGGCACATCGTCAATGTTCTTAAATGATATTGCACCACCTAGCCCGAACACAGCGTATAGTTCAGTGAAGTTTGTATTTACTTTTTTAAAACTTTCGCGAATACTATCGCCTGTGCCGTCATTACCCTCGATACCAATATCAACTTCTTGTCTTGCCATTTTTTTATCCTTTAAAACTGTGGTACTAAATTATCCATGTCAAAGTTGACGCTTACGCCACACCCACATGAACTCTGTGCATTTGGGTTGTTTATTTCAAAGTTAGCACCAACTAAACTTTTTACATAATCAACTTCTGTTCCTATTAAAAACATCAAACTATGAGCCCCTACAACAAATGCACACCCGTTAGCTGTTTTAACAACTTCGTCATCCTTTGCTAGGTCATCTGGACTAGCAATAGTTCCCCATTCATATTCAAATCCAGCACAGCCGCCACCTTTGATGTTTAGTGTAATGCCATAGCAATCGTTTTCTTCGCTTAGAAGGTCGATCTGTTTTTCAGCTGCTGGGGTTAGTGTTAGTATGCTCATAGTATTCCTTTCTAATATTTATCGTTGTATTTTATAATCTTAATGTAAATCAGTGGTAAATATACTTATGTTTCTTAAAGAATATTTAATTGATACGTGGCACATGCGCCGCAGTAAACTCGGCAAACAACACACGTATAATCGTAAAAAAACAATGGTACTTCTACGTTGCGATAACTGCAACGAAGAGTTTGCTAGAGAGCGAGGGAATATGGACCCAAAAAGACTCAGCAATAACTATTTCCATGTATGCGAAAACTGCGATGCAAAACGTTTTGCACAACAGCGTGGAGTGAGTGCAAAGCAAGTGTGGAAAATGTCAGCAAGCAGTAATATGCCTATTGGGAAAATATAATTGATAATGCTTGTCTATATCTTCAAATGTCATTCCTTTTAAAATCAGTTTGTGAAAATCGTTACACTTGTTTGTCATAATAGGACTAATGTTAGTTTGTAAATATTCTGCGGCTTTTTCTGCTATTGAAATATGAGAAGGAATATCAGGATGCCCATCTTCAAATGGTGTTTTTGACCATTTAGCACTTTGTATTTGATACCTTCCTTTAAAATTATCACTTAGTTCAGGTAGGTCTACATAGTCTATAAAATCAGTCATGGACATATGATATTGTTTTATTCCTATCTTATCGCAAATTGCTTTTGTTGCTAAAATATAATTTTTACTTTTTTCAGTTTCAAAATCTTCATTATACCACTCTTTAATTTTCTTCCAAATATACCTATTTTCTACACTATGGGCAATATTGCCGTCATTGTGTGTCCATCCGTCTTTTTTCAAGTAATCAAATCTAAAAGGACCAGTCCATTGAATAATAATTGCATCATAATGATACAACTGCTGTGTTTTGTATAAGTGACATAATATGTAGAAGATGCGCTCGTTGCCAATACCTGCTTGACCAAACTTGTCTGCTTGAAGTACATCTGCATATGTAGGCCAGATGTAGTTTGTAAAACTACATCCAATGGCTGCAACTTTTAACCTTTGCGCCAAATAGTCCATGCTCCGTATGCAATAGCACCATAAGCAATAAGTTTAGTTAATGGGGAAAAGATAATAATAGCTGCGCCTGCTGCTACCATTAGCACTCCGTCAACGGTTGACCGCTCCCGTAATCGTGTTTCTATCCAGTTTTTGATCATTTGATAATCTCCTAATACGTTTGTCTTGTTCTTTTAGTTGTTGTTCTAATCTACTCAACTTTTCTTCAAGTGCAAAAACATATGCTTGAGTTGGTATTTGTTTTTCCATACCATCTTCGCCAAGCATGGTAAAACTATTTACGCCTGCGCCTTTGAGTCCGCCCAGCACTCTGTTAGGATTTTTATCCTGTGACTGTGTAGGCGCTTGTGTACGTGCATACATCGTTTGTATAAAGTTGCTTCTCATGTTGTTCTCCGTGCTGTATTTATGCTGCCATTTGTTTTGACTCTTCGGTCATGCTATAAAGTTGTCCACTTGCCAAGTTTTTCATCTTAGCCTCGACCATAATGTCTGCCCACTCCCAATGCGACAAGGCCCATTTGTTTACTGCACTGTTCCAACAATAGTCGCTGTGCGCTCTTAGTTTTCCTTTTTTGAAGCCTTGTTCTTCAAGCGCCGCAAAGTCTGGTTTTTGTGTTTCTGAGTGACCGGAAAGAAGATCTTCTCTACTAACACTATAATGCATAGCAGGCCTAACACCGCGCCAGCTGTCAATAATGCGCTTGATCCTATCATCGTTGGGTTCAATATATTCTCCTCGTGTGTTGCACCAATGGTGATGAATGTCTAGCACCAGAGCGAGATCGTCTGCAAGCTCAAGACTGTGTTCGAGTCCCCATTTGTTTTCGTCGTTTTCGATTGTAATAGTGTTTCTTGCTTCCGGTGAGAGACGTTTAAGCGTGTCTTGGATACCGGCTGGACCTTTGCGGCCTGATATGTGGACGTTGCACTTGAAGTCTTGGAATGACTTGCCGTAGCCCATCCACCGTATGAGAGTGGCGTGATATTCAAATTCTTCTATGCTCCTTTTGACGATTTCGTCATTGTCACTTGCGAGTACACAGAATTGTCCTGGATGCATCGATAGTCGCACATCAAGGGCTCTTGCCGCTTCACCGACTTTTGCATATTCTCTTTCACCATATGCAATAACGTCAGGACGCTGCCAAAAATAACTCCAGTCACGCTGGGTATAACAAGGAAGTTGATTACTACCAAGTCGTACCATCCTAAGCTCTGGTGGAAGGCTTCCCACATATTCTACTAACCTCTTTGCTGCTGCTGCGTTGTGAACCATGATGTCCCACATGCGTTCTTCTGCAACGTCCTTGCTCTGTCTATTTAGCCATGCCACTGTTGTACTACGCTCAGTCAACGGCCGCTGTAGTTCTTCCAACAGTTTCTTAGGTTGATTTTGTTTGTAGTGCAGATATTTACAGGCAAAGCCTATACGTTTTGTCATACCTTTTCCAGTTCTGGCACCTTGATAAGAGTTGCCTTGTATTCGGTTTCGTTCCAGTTCTGAGGAGGGCCAAACTTGCCGATAGTCCTAAAAACCACTGCTTCTTCGGTCTCACCGTACTCGTAGCCAAGAAAAGTAAGACCTGCATACATCATATAAGTTCTAGTCATAATAATATACTACTAGATTTTAACTAGTTTGTCAACCACTAAGCTCACTCTTGTGTACACCATTGATAATATCGTCCAATGCACTTATATTTACTGTATGGCATAGTGTTTCTTCGCCCCATGTTTCGCAGTATTCTTTACCCGCGGCATCAGCAAGTTCTTTACTGCTATACACTCCGTGATATCGATAGTTTGATTGTTGTGTAGTTTTATTGTAAGTATGTACTACATAAATGTTGGTTGTTGTCATTGCCAATGTTCCTTTACCCAACTGTCATTTGCATCTGCCGGATTTGGTTCTCCGTGAAATACAGCAATACATGTATCTGGATCTATTTTAGGCGGTGCGTCTATTACAAAGTTACGTTTTCTTACAGGATCAAGTTTGAGATCTCTCCTGTCCCTCATTTCCCACTTGTAGCTCATTATCCATTCGTCGGGCCAGAAATGATGATCGGTAATGTGTTTAAACATCCAATCTTGATCACCACGCAATCGTTGCATGTGCGCCGGAGGATTTTGTTTGAATTGCTGCCAAATATTATCGTATGCTCCAATGTTTATTCTAAACACACTACTGTTCATACGGTTCCAATCTTTGCGTTGACTACGATTGAAGTCACGTATGATACAAAATCTATTAGGTTGATATGTAAACAGCTTGTCAATGTTTTTAAAAACTACAACATCTAAATCTAAAAATAACAGTGTTCCTTTTATTGGCAAGTCTGCACCAACAAACATAGGTTTGTACCACCAACCATCGGCTCTTATTTTTGGCAGTGGATAGGTTGTGATATTTTTGTTCAATCCTGTTGTGTTTTCTGTAAAGCATACAAACTCATAATCAATAGTAATATTCCTATCCACCATATTGTATAACTTGTTTACGTACTCAGCAGAATATTTGTCACCCCATTTTAAACATACTACATATTTTTTAGGTAATGATGTTGCTTCGATGTTAGGGGTTGATGCAGTAACAACAGGCAGACCCGCTCGCTCGCGGGCCTTCCTTGCTTTACGTTCTGCTTTAGTCTCAGTCCACTGCTTTGTAGATTGCACTGTTTGCTCCATGCTCTGCACATTCTACCTTTACACAATAACAACGACCGTCTGTTGCTTCTCGAATCAGTTTGTCAGCAAAGTAAAATGCGTGTTCTGCAAACTTCTCTGCACCTACACCGCCAAACTCTCTTACTTCACATAATCCTTTTTCTTGTAGATCATAAAAGTCTTGTTTGTGTGGATCGTTAAAGTCTACACATAGTTTGTGATCGAATTTATCTTCCAGCCATGCTTTAAGTGGCTTTAGCCCACCAAAGTCTACTGCCCAGTTTTTATTGTCTAGATAATCACATCCAAATGTAAATGTAAATGCTAGACTATAACCATGTAGCAGATGACAGTGTGAATGATCTGCGTTAGGTTGACGGAACACTGCTGATAAGCCAATGTTGTGTCCGTAGTGTTTTGTACTTAGATGTCTTGCCATATATATTTCTCCTATTAAATATGTAGCGGCAGAGTTAGAAGGGTTGACGCTGAGACCTTATTATTATAATACTATAAATTACTAATCTTGTCAAGTGTTAACGTGGATCCACTTTTAAATAGATATTGGCAAACTCTTGTGATTTGTATGTTTTGAATATCAAATATACACATTCAAATTCACCGGTCATACTAACTCTGTACTCACCACCCTCTACCATATCGTCAGGTACAGCCATATGCCAGCCATTTTCTACACGCTCGCCAGGTGCTGTGTTTTGTACATAGCGTTTTGTAAATGTATCTAAGTTATGTGAGTGTGAGCCGTCTATTGCGTGTGCTACACCATATGCGGCTGTGCTGTTGCATTCATACCGCTTGGACCCTACCATATAAAATGCTATGTCTTGATCTTTGGTTATTGGATTATTTGTAATACTGATTTCTGTATCTGTAAATACAAATGCATTATCAAAGCTCATATACAACACGCCAACCACTATAAGTGTTGCCAAACTAAACCCACTGATGATATTTAGAATTATTATTCTAATTGGACTGTTCATTTTGTTCCTCTTCTAACGTTTTTCTTATATCTTTAAGATCCTGCTTAACCTCTATAAGATTAGTAGTTGCTGAAGACATTGTCTTGATAATGTATTTAACCGTTATAATTGTCCAAAACCACCATGTGACGGCAGTAAAGGCAAATAAGATCATACCAATATTAAACAAGGTATCAAACGATGTGATACCTATTGTGAGAGATATACCCCCTACAACAAGAAAAATCGTTGGGGCTACTTTTGCGTAGATATCCCAACGATGTACTTGTCTTTCAATTTGTGTATTTTTGTCCAAACAACTTTTCCTAGCCTTTTAATATTAGGTGTCTTGGTATCACCTTGCTAGTATTTATTGTGTACATTTCAGAATAATAGTATCACTATTTAAACGTCCGTTGAGTTTTATGTCTGTAGTCTTAATATCATCCATAAACTTGCGTAGTTGTACTTTGCCAGCTTTCTTGAATGCTTTGAGCGTTTCGTCAGGTTTGCGTAGTGTTTTCTGTACACTGTTCTTTTCATCATAGTGCAACAGCGTTGTGCCTTTCACTTGTATTGTAGCATGATCGTCTGCAATATATTTGCCAAGTTTGCGTGTCTTTGTGTTGTACACCCAAACTTCTTTAGCATCCAATACATCCAATGGGTTCACACTAACTAGCTGTAGTTTATCATCACGCTCAAGATACTTCAACTTGGCAATCAACTTTTCTTTGCTCGGCGCTTTCTTTGTACGTGGTTTGCGTGTTGCTTTAGCAGCGTCTATAACAAGGTCACAAGCACCCTGTAGCGTCTCTAGTGCTTCCAAGTATGTTGCAGCGTCCTTTTTAGTAAGGTGGCTGTAGCCTTCGCGTAGCTGCTGTAGCATGTCTGCTTCGTGTTCATCCTTACAACGATTGATTTCGCCTGGAGTTGGAAGTTTTTGTATTAGTTGCGCTTCTGCTAACTCTCCTGCATAATATCCTTTGATCTTACGAGCATGTGCTTGCGATACTTTCATTTTAGCAAAGTGTGCAGTAAAGTCAAAACCTCTAGCATCAAACTTTTTCTTGTCGGTAATAAATCCTTCAAGCCATTCTTCAATAGCATCACAGGCATCCTGTGCTTGTTCTGCAATACGTTCTTGAATACTAGGAACATGCACATTCTTTTTTGTTTTCTCTACAGCCTTCTTTTCTTCTACAAGAGCAGCGCCTTCTTCGGCTAGTTCAAGTATCCACTTTTTAATACCTTCTTGGTATAAGTCTGGAACAAGGTCAGGCTGATTATCTAAAAGGTAAGCCGCACAAGTCCAATGACTCTTCCCACCAACTTTCCAATCTGGTAGCTTGTTGATAGCACTAACAATCTTCTTGTCATAGTTGTTTTTAATGTGTGTTTTAACAGTTGTTAGCCACTCCTTTGATTCTACTTCATAGTGAGTATAATACTTGGCTTTGTTCCAAGTCAAACCTTTTGTTGGCATCAACGGCATCATATTTGCACCGCGACGAGTTGCCCGTACGGTTTTCTTTTTAGGTTTTGCTGCTGCTTTGTTTGCTCGTGCCATATGTACTCTCCTAGTGGTTTATTACACTATATATTCATTCGCCGTAATAGTCAAGAACTATTTGAAAAGCATCTCGCAGTTTGGTATTGTAATCATAGTCATCCGGATGCCCTTTTTGATGTAACACAAAATCATCCATGCTTTCTACAGTATAGTTGTAGTGCTGCTTCATACTCTCTATAGCAATACGATCTGCTGTTTCAAAATCTAGTTGAAACGCTTTGGTAGTGTCAAACTTACGTGCCATATTTAATCCTATAAAACGTTTCTTTCTTTGGGTCTAACTCAAACTTGAATGTTACATTATACATCATAGTAGCAGGATCATAGTACTTTTCCGTTTCAATACCTTGTGTATTTTCTAAAAGATAGTTTAGCCAAGGCATATCCCAGTTGCGTTGAATCCAAGTGCTCAGCGGATTGTGACTTTCGGCATCGTGCCTTTCTATAGCAAACGGAACTTCAATCACAACTTTTCACCTGATTCAAACCCGCGGAAGGTTTTAAAGCGTGGGAAACGCAGGCTATATGTACCGTCTTGATTTTGTGTAATAGCGTCTGCTCTTACTTCTACAAGCTGGCCAATAAGACTGCTACGGCTATTCCAAAAATCATCACGAT
>UEXM01000577.1_pt1 | contig 37469 bp, 27 predicted proteins | sample 1796661 | NCBI WGS metagenome assembly UEXM01 (sample SAMEA4772469, study PRJEB27181) | metagenome
AGAAAGAGATGGAGGAAGTCTTTTTTGATTACATCTGGAAAGGTTGGCTTTGTCTTGCTAGCCCTGTGCTTAGTAATACTGGTACTGATAGAGGTTTTCCAATAAGTTGTTTTGGTATTGATGTTGCCGATAGCATAATCGATATAGGCCAAAAGAATTTAGAGATGATGTTACTAGCTAAGCACGGTGGAGGTGTTGGTATAGGTATAAATCAAATTAGACCTTCGGGCGCTAATATAACAGGTAATGGTACATCAGATGGTGTTGTACCTTTTTGTAAAATATATGACTCTACAATACTAGCTACAAACCAAGGATCAGTTAGAAGAGGTGCCGCATCTGTTAATATAAATATTGAACATGCTGATTTTGAAGACTGGTTAGAAATAAGAGAACCTAAAGGAGATGTAAACAGGCAATCACTTAATCTACATCAATGCGCTGTAGTTGGTGATAAGTTTATGAGAAAGCTTAGAGATGGAGATAAAGTTTCTAGGCGTAAATGGGGTAAGTTATTACAAAAACGTAAAGCTACAGGAGAACCTTACATAATGTTTAAAGGTAATGTTAATAAAAACAACCCTTCAGCTTATAAAGATAATGCTTTAAAAGTACATATGACTAACATATGTAGTGAAATTACATTACACACAGATGAAAACCATAGTTTCATATGTTGTTTATCTAGTTTAAATCTAGCTAAATATCATGAATGGAAAAACAGTAATTTAATATATGATAGTGTATGGTTTTTAGATGGTGTGTTAGAAGAGTTTATACAAAAAGCAAAAAATAGAAGAGGGTTTGAAAACTCAGTGAGATCTGCTGAAAAAGGTAGAGCTCTAGGTTTAGGTGTAGTCGGATGGCACACGTACCTACAACAAAAAGGATTACCTTTTGAAGGTTTATTATCACAATATGAAACAAGAAGAATTTTTAGTCAAATTAAAATCGAATCGGAAAGAGCTAGTATGGCGTTGGCTGAAGCGTTTAACGAACCACTATGGTGTGTTGGCACAGGATTTAGGAACACTCATCTTAGAGCTATTGCTCCTACTGTTAGTAATAGTAAGCTATCTGGGAATATTAGTCCTGGAATTGAGCCTTGGGCTGCTAATGTCTTTACAGACCAGTCTGCTAAAGGTACGTTCATACGTAAAAACCCAACTCTTGAAAAAGTATTAGAAGAAAACAATTTAAACAATAGAACAATATGGGACCAAATCTTAAAGGACGGGGGCTCGGTGCAGGGCGTAAAAGCATTAGAGAAAATTACATTGGGCGATCACGACATACCTCTCAAAGAAGTCTTCAAAACTTTCAGAGAAATCAATCAGCTAGAACTAATTAATCAAGCTGGTATACGGCAACAGTATATAGATCAGAGTGTTAGTTTGAATTTAGCATTCCCTTCTGAAGTAGAACCAAAGTTTATAAACAAGGTTCATTTGGACGCTTGGAAGAAAGGTATAAAAACCTTATACTACATGAGAACAGAATCTGTTTTAAGAGGGGATATAGCTGAAAAAGCTATGAGTGAAGATTGTTTAAGTTGTGACGGGTAGAAATAATTAAAGGGGCGAAAGCCCCTTTTTTTTATTAACATTTCCATCTACGTCTAGCAGCTTTACCTCTTTCACCGGTCCAGCCTTTTGATCTAGCGCAAAAAGATTTTCTACGTTTAGCGGCTTTGCTACCAGGTTTAACATCACCAGTTACAGCTGTTTTTAATTTACTACCTGGATTTTTAGATTTATAACTCGCAACACCTTTTGCGGTCATACCTGCTCCTTCTTCGGTTGTTCTGAAGTTTCTACCTTTACCCTTAGTAGTTTTTCTTATTTCTTTTTTGTTTTTTCTTTCAGCTCTACGTTCTTTCCTAAATTCCTTACGTTCAGCTCTACCCTCTTTATCCTTAAGCGGTGACACATCTTCCTCAAGCTGCATATAGTTTCTTCTACGACCGCAAGGAGTACATTTAAAAGGGTTATTATTCTGCTTATACATATTACTTATTTTCAGGCCTTTTAGAAGGATCTTTATGTTGACAGCTACCCTTAGCGCCTTTTACAGTACCAGGTTTTCTTTCATGCGTTTTCCAACATTTTAAAGGTGAAATCATTTTAGTAGGAGCACCTAAACCTTGTGGGCCACATCCTTTTCTTTTTAATGGACTAATCATTATTTTTTATTATTGTTCTGGTTTTATTAACAGGTCTACTAACAATGTTATTATTATTAATAGATCTACTAACAATGTTATTATTATTAATAGATCTACTATAAACTGTAGGCTTAATGCTATTAGGCCTATTGTAAATTCTTGGTTTACTGTTATTGTTTATATTTAAATTATTAGGGTTGTTATAAACTTTTATGTTTTTATTAGGCAACCTACTTCTAAGTTTATCAGCTACTATATCAACATTACTTTTAATTATTTCTCTCTGTCTATTGGTATTTCTAACAACAAGATTGTTTTCTATGTTATTAGAACTTCTTCTACCATCATGATAAGCTATATTATTTCTTCTGCTTTGATTCCATATTAAGTTATAACTTTGATTTGGCCAAAGGCCATTATACAAATTGTAATGTGAATAACCCCAATGGTTATAACTGAATGGGTAGTTAAACGCCCAGTTGGTCCAGTATTGAGTACTATTCCAGTAAATATCAAACGCATTATAAGGTCTCCAGTGATTAAAACTATAATTAGACATGTACCAACCATACGGTTGATTCATTGCATATTGAGCAAAGTTCCATCTAAATTTAAAATCTTTTCTAAGAAGCCTATGTAATTGAAATTCATTCTTAATTACTTTAACCTCTACATCAGATCCTTCAATGCTGTATGTTTGATCATGGTTTAAAGTGCTTACTTTAAGTGAAGCACAACCTGATACTAAAAACAATAATAATAATAATTTTTTCATATGACCATATATTTAGTTTTATTAAATTTGTCCTTGTAAGCTTTTAGACATCTATTTCTATTTTCTTTATCGGACACATAGCTTACATGTACCCAGTTAGGATTATCATCTGTACCAAACTCCCATATCATTTGATCGTAATCTAAGTTTGCTTTAATCCAGTTAAACATTTCAGCATTAGAAGCGTTACCATATGTATCGTCAATATCAATTGCTTGACCGCTACAATGTTGTGATTTTGAACTTCCGCCAATAGCTTTATTAAGTTCAGGTCCACGATAAAATGAATTTATCTTTATAGGACCTCCTACGTGTATTCTAAGGGGTTCAAATACTTTTTCCGATATAAGCTTCATGTTTATTAAATGATCCTCTGTAGGTTCATTTTTTAAACCAAGCCTCTGCGCCGTTGTGCTATACACTCCTTCTTTATAGCTGACGTGTTTACTTAATTTTTTCAAAATTATTTACAAATACAGTTTGTACAAAATGGACACATATTTTTAAAATTTACTAGCGTTATTTATTTCGTTTATTGATTCTTGAATTTCTTGTAGATCAGTAGGTAGCAACAAGTCTAAACCAGCTTTAAACATTGCTTGTTTCTCACCATCTTTAAATATAACAAGCGTTGGTGCCATACGTATTCTATATTCTTTTTTAGCATTTGGAGCTTTAGAAATATCTACTCTATAGTATAAAGCATCTTTTACTTGTTCCCACTCGTCAAAACAATTTTCTTTATTAAAATCTGCCCAAAACTCTATAAGAATAGTTTTGTCATTGTCATCTCCAAAAGCAGAATTACCAGACACTACATTTTCAAAATTGTCATCAGTTAACCAGTATTCGTCAGGAACATCTGATTGTGAAAAAGATAAAAATGGTATTAAAATTAAAATTAAATATTTCATTATCTATTTTTTTGTATTTCGTATATTCTTTCGTCTAGCTTATCTAGTTTTTCTAATATCATTTCTACGTCATCTTGAGTGTCCATGATAGTGTTACGTATTAACTCGTCTTTCAACTCCCACTCTGTTTTAGATATAGTAGGCTCAGGCATTTCCATAGCTAGAGCTATATCAGCTTTTAAACTAAACCAAACACCAGCTAATGATACTATAGCAAATATCACAGCTCCTATTGTTTTTAGTGATAGCCCAAAGTCAGGTTTACCATCGCCGTCAATATCTAAGCCTATTTTGTAATTTTCATCTAAGTTCTTTGCCATTATTTTTGCTCTTTTAGTTCTTCAATTATTGATATAAGTTTTTCTACATCTTTCTGTAGGTATTCAATTCTTAAATCCTGCTTAGCATCATCTGGCAAAGCACCCATTTCGCCTCTGGGCCATTTTATTCTAAACTCATCATTTAAAGTTTGGTTGTATTCTAATCTAACTAATTGACTATCTATGGTACTTATCTTTGCTGTTAGATCAAACCATATACCTGCTACAGATACAATACCTATAATTATACCTACTAGTGTTTTAATATCTAGTTTTACCTCTGATTTCTCTGATAGCTCTGCCATTATTTAAATGTAAAATTAAGTCCAACACTACTGTTATATATTTCACTATCCCAAAACTTAGTATATTCACCTTCTATAAATACACCTATTGATTTACTAACCTTCCAACCAAACATTAAACCAGCCTGATAATCGTCCCATTGCTCTCCCGCAAGTTGATTATTGTGACCACCTTTTCCCCAGCTATTACGATGTAAGTAACTAAAATCTACGTTACCCTTAACATATTTGTGATAAGGTAATATATAATTAGCATAAGCATGTAACCAGAAATTAGACTTGTAGTGGTAAAAATCAATTCCAACAATAGGGGCAATTTCTGCAAATGGCTCTAATTCGTCCCAAGCTTCATTATTAAATCTGTTCATTAAATCACCAAATACTTCGTCTCTAAACTGTAAATCTGTATAAGCAACTATACTACCATCACCATCAACCCAATACCAATCAGAAGTTGAGTTACCATTTTCATCGTTAGACGTATAATATATATCGTCATAACCATATAAAAAACCTAGCGAATACCAAGGGTTAGCTGGGTATTCAAATTCTTGACCCGTATTAGGATCCGTGTACATTTCAGTTTCGTTTAACCATATTTCAATTGGATTATATCCGTAAGGTTGTTGATGTGTTCTATATATTGCACCTGCAGATATACTTAGTTTTTTACCAATAGGTAATCTAGCTCTTATTTCACCAGACGTATACTCAAAACCTACATTACCAGATTCTCTTGATTCAAATTTAGCAATATGATACTTACCAGTATGTCTTACAAATAATCTTTTATTAGTAAACTCATCGCCATTTTGTCTTTCTTTTTCCCAATGTAGCAAATACTCTAAACCTTTAACCGCTGACGTTGGCGCAGATAAAGCTGTTTGTTTTTCAATGTCTGCATCACCTGTCCAAAAGTTACCTGGTTTACTTTCGTAACCAAATCTAGCTAGTTTACGTATACCAAAACCAAACCTATAATCATAAGGATGGTACGTTGTTTCGTCTATAACATCTGGTATACCATAAAAATCCTGAGGATCTGTTCTAACAAAATATTCTTTAACCTCCATTTGAGGATTACTTACATCTCCAGCTACATATACAGTTCCGTATTTTAAAAAATCATTATATATTTCTTTAAATATGTTTTTCTTTTCTTTTTCTTGACCGAATACAGGTATCGATAATACAAGTATCAATAAAGTTAATAGTAGTTTTTTCATAGTTAGTTTCTAGATTTTTTCTTTCTTGTTTTCTTTTTTGTTTTTGTATTTCTAAATTTATAAGTTGGTCTTTCAATACCAACATCCCAAGTACTCCAACCTAATAATGTAGCTATTCTTTGCCAAGCCTCGTTGTTACTATCAGAAGATGCTCTTATATTATTTACAATCATAACAGCTCTATCAAGCGGTATGTTTGTAGATGCTGAAACAAAGTTTGCTACACCTAGTATAGCGGGGTTGTCTGGGTGAATACCTAGATTTTGTATTTCATCTTTATTAAACTTATAGGATATAAAAGAATTATATAGTTTTCTTAACTTACTACCTATTGGAGGAGATATGTTAGCGGCTTCAATTAGTGTTCTAGCGTGATCAGCCCTGTAACCTTTTTCATCTTCTTGTTTAAATCTAAGAACCATGTTTTTTATAGTAGAAACTGTAGCACCAGCTATCCCTCCACCTCTAAGCACTGTATCTAGCGAGGTATTTAATGCTCTTATTTTTTTATCTTCAATAGCTTCTTCATCATCGCTGAATCCCATCATCATAAACAAAGCACTTTGTAAACCTGAAAAAAGTATATTTTGAAAAGTAGTATAATATATAATTTTGGATATATTAGTCTTTACATCTCCTCGACCATTTTTAAGATCTAGCACTGCTTTTTTTGTCAAACGCATGTATTGCATTGGTGTATTTTGAAAGGCTAATATAAGACGACCTAGTGGTCCAGCTTGTTGTTGGCTAATCATATCTGGTCTAGAAGACTGTTGTGCTTTTTCAGAAGCTTCTAAAAATTCATTCATAGCTACATCGTTAGCTTGCTTGTCAGATAAACCTTGTTTCTTAAGTTGGTTATATTTGTTTCTGTACATTGTAGCTCCACCGAATGATATTGCAAAACTATCAGCCATCTGTGTTGGAGTAAAACCTATTCTTAATAGATAAGCTATAGCAGCATTGTATGAACCTTCACCTCTTCTAACTGCTCTCGCCATTTCCGCAGCGTTTACATCCGTTTGTAATCCAGCTCTTCTTTGTTTTAAAGTGTCTGAATTAAATATCATACTAAAATCTTTCCAAAACTGCTCTTGATTAGCAAATGCTTTAGCAGCTTTCAATGGGCTGTTATATGTGTGGTTTATAAAGTTAGCAAACGATATAGTTTGTAACATAGCTGATCTAATATTGAAGAACATTATAGCACCCACAGAGTTGTTAACCCAGTCTAACCAGTTAGCAACTTGCCTGTTTTTACTTGTTTTTCTGTTTGATCCACTTTCCATTCTATATAACATATCCTCCAAAGCTTCTCTATAATGATTGCCATATAGAGCTTCTATTTTGTTCATGTTATCTGAATTAAAAACATCGTTTTTATTTAAGATCCATTCTTCTAAATATTGTTTTCTATTTATTCTTTGTGCTATATCGTATAAGTCAGCGGTTATATTACCTGCTGTCCAGTTTTGGTTAGGTTCTGGATACGCATCTAACCTAGTTATTAACTCTAGATCACTAGCAAAAGACATAACGTTGCCAAATTTAGTTACAGCGTTAACCATTGCTTTTATATCTTGATCACTAGCTCCAGGAATATTATAACCATTTTTATTCCAAAGATAAACTCTTATAGCATCGCCATATGTAAAGTTTTTATAACCAATTTGATCTCCAGTTCTTGACCACACGTCTCCATGTTTATTTTTTATAGCTTTAAAATCATCTGCTATTCTTTGTTTAGCATTGTTTAATAATCTATAAGCTCTAGCATAAGGATCAACTAAGGTTTGTTTTAGAAACTTCATTTGGCCTTCACCTGTTTTACCTTTGCCAACAAACTGATATAGTAAACCTACAAAATCTTCAGCTGATGGAGGTAAATAAAACTGCCATTTATTTTGAACAGCACCCTGCACTCTAGCAGCGGCAGCTGATACAGTTTCGTTTGGATCAATACCTTTGTTCTCACCTAATATTTCATTAAACCTTTGACTGTAGCTAAACTTAGGTCTAGCTTGATAAACTTTACCTTTGATATCTAATATATCTAAAGCTTTTCTAACAGCTTCAACGTTTTTAACTGCGTCATCAGCAAACAAAAAGTCATTATAACCTTCAGCAGCTTTTTCTACAATAAAATCAGCTTTAGCTATAGCTCTACCATCTTCTAATCCTGTAATGTTTTCTAATCTAATATCTAAACCAACTTCTTTTAAAAATTTTTGTATTGCTTTAGCTGATGCTTGAGGTCTAGCTGTTAATATAAATATATCACTGTTACCAAATTTTTCTTTTAGCGCTTTAGTTTTATCAAAGAATGGTCCTTTTTTACCATCTATAACTTGATTAAACTCACTAAAATCAAATTTAGCATTTGCAGCCTCTAAGTCTGCTGACTGTAAAGCAAACTCTGTAGCGTTTATTCTTTTAGTACTTCCATCAGGCATTGTAACACCTATTTTACTATTAGACTGAGCCAGTGTATCGTCAAAGTCTAATATACTTAATCCTTTTCTTGGTGCGTTTCTACGTCTAGACATACGTAAAGCTTTGTCTAAATTTTTTAGCTTACGTATAGATTCTTCTATAGTAGTTGTTTTAGAAAATAATAATTTATTATTTTGTTCTAAAGCTTTTTGACTATCAGGGTAGCTTTTAGAAAACTTAGCTACGTGGTTTTTGTTTAATAAAGTGATGTTAGATGTTGATTTCATTTTTGTTATACTACCAACTATTCTAACACCTAAAGTTTTTTGTCTATCACTATTGCCATTTATATCTTTAACTAAAACTGCTTTACCATTTGACTTAACAGTACCTCCACTCATTCTCATTCTATACAATACATCAGCTTCTAGTTCGGGTATAGTTTGTTTACCAATAGTATTGTTGTTCATACCAAACAAACCGTGCCTAAAGTATTCTATAACTTTAACAGGTTGATCTTTCTTGTTGTATATCATTTTAAACAAGCTAGCATCACCTAGTAGTTGACTAAGTGTTGTTCCCATTCCTCCCTCATTAACTTTAAATACCCTGTTATATATTGATTCTGGTATTTTGTTTTTGAAATCAGTTTGACCTGGTCTTGGAAGATTAGGAAAATCTCTTTTCATTAATACTGAAATTTCCGAAACAGCTTTTTTAATATTAGCTTGAGCATCTTTTATTAGTTTAGATACATTTTCATCTAATAAATATTGTTGATTTTTTTTCTTTTGAAAAACAAGTTCACCAGTGTTCCAATCTATATTACCATTTATACTAGAAGTCTGAGCATCGTATGGCCCTTTTTTAATTTCAATGTTTACTTCATTACCTCTGATACCAATTTTAAGATCAGGAAAACCACCTACGTTTGTTGGTGTGTCGTGTAATGTTAATACATCTTTCAACTTATAACTTTTAATCTGATCAATAACTATCTGCTCACTTACATTTTCAAATTGACCTTTTGATATTCCGTTTCTTTGTAAGTGACCTAGCAATTGTGAGCCTAAATAAGCTGGTGAACCATCTTGGGTTAAAGCGTTAACAAAATCATCATACCATATTTTAGCGGTAGGTGCGTGTAACTCAAGGCTTTTTATTAAAGATTTTTTTATACCATCAAACTTACTATTAAAAATATCATATGGGTTTTCCATACCCATAGTCATAGAGCTTAGAGCATCGTATGTAGTCATAGATAGTTTTAACTTAGGGTTTCTAGATATTTTTAAACCTAAAGCAATTTTTTCTTTTTGTAATAACTTCTTATTACTTTCTAATCTAGCGCTAGTTCTTTTTGAGTCACCGTCTATAACCTGCATTGTTCCATCAAGACCTAATTGTATAGCGCCGTGCTCTGCTAATTTAGTTTTTCTATTACCTTTTAAACTACTACGTACTTCTTTGCCAGTTTTTTTGCTTATTAGTTTTGCAGGTGGGTTAAAAAACTTAAGCAACTGAGTTGGTGTTGGTTGTAGTTTTTCGTAAAGAGTAGGTCCTTGTGTTTCACTTTCGTAGTATAAGTTTTCTGTGTGGCCGTATTCTTTTTCATGAGCTCTAATCTCGCTAGGGTTCATGTTCTTTTTAATAACTTTGGTGAATATTTTATCACCCTCAGCTACTTCTCTTTCCATCTGAACAAGATCTCTTAGTGGTATTTTTTTAACTAGCCATTGACCATTTTCAAAAAGAAATCCACCAACTAATTCACCATTAGAATCTATGTCCATGTATTTTTTACCAATACCCATTAAAGAGCTAAACTTATCTGTTAATTTACTTACAAAAGTTTCCTTTAACGAAGTAAATAAATTATCCATATTTATCTCTGTAGACATAACAAGTTCGTTAGCATCTAACACATCATTATAAAGATCACCACCTGTTTCTACACCTAATCTAGTTCTTGTGTTTAACTCCTGTTGTTCTTGTTCTCTTGACTCTTCAGCTTCTTTCTGAATCATTAACTCCTCTGGGTTTAATGATGTATCTTTTATTTGAGTTTCTAAAACAGATCCTTCTTTACCTTCTCTTTGCTCATCTATAGACTTAACATACTCAGCTTTATATTTATTGCTTATATCACCTTTGACATAACCTAAAATTCTACCACCAGTTAACCAACCAAAGTAGCTTTCATTTTTTTCAGGATTAAATTCTTTAAAAGATTTAATCATTAACTTTTCTTTAACATCTCTTTTGAAAGTGTCTCTATCTTTACCATACAAACCTCTACCCTGTATACCTTTCATAACCATACCATCGAAGTCTCTTTTAATAGCATTAATAGCATCGTCATACTCGTTATCACCTGTGTCTATGTTTTCATCAGCAAACAAATATGTTAACTCAATAGGGAAGTTGTTTTGAAAAGATTCTTTTGTTTGATTTGTATCAACCATGTTGTCAACATCAGTTAACAGATCACCTGTTCTAACCTCTTCAGCCCTACGCGAAAACATTACACCACCTTGTACTTTAGCACCTTCTTTTAGCATATCAACTAAATCTTGATCTACCTCACCTGTTTGTATTTTTTTGTTATAGTCTTTTAGAAAATTATATACACCTAAACCATCTTTAAAATTTTTGTTTATACCCTTTTCTGTAAACTTACTTTGAAAAAAGTTCATAAGCCTATCGGCTACACCTTCGTCTAATGATATTTCTCGTTTTATTATAGCATCAGAGTAACTGTTTAGGTATTCTTCTCCATATGTTTTAAATTCATTTTCTATAACTTTACCCTCAGCATCTCTAGCTATTTTACCGCTAGAATCTCTTTGATATCTATAGTTGTTATCTATTCTTCTTTGTATAACTCGTTGTTGCTTGGGTGATAGTTTTGATATAAATTGTTTTACAACTTTTTCACCTTCAGCTGAAAGATTACCATCAGCACCTTGTATTGTTGATTTAACAATACCGTGTAGTAGCTCGTGAGATCCAACTGATATAGCCTCAGTTTTTAATGCTTGGTTTTTATTTATATACCAATTACCTTGGCCATCAAAAAAACCATCACTTTTAGTTACATCTTCAAAAAATCCATCTGATGAAAATTGTTTCTTACCTACAGTAGAATTTTGATATGCTTTTTGGTAGTCAGTTTCATTGTCAATAACTTTTTGTTCTACACCAGCTGCATTTGCATAAGCTTGAGATGTGTTTAGGTTTTTGTTTAATGATTTATGAACGTGATCTTTATATATTGTAGCATTGTTTTTTTGTGCTTGACTGATCTGTGATTGATACATTTTAATAGTATCCGGAGCTAAGTTCTTTTTCTTTAACTTATAATGATTATCGTTAATTGTTCGTACATTTGTAGCGTAATCAATTAACCCTTGACCTCTCATTTGTCTAACTACTTTTTGTGCTTGACTTTGTTTTATTATAATGTCGTTAGACAGTTGATTTATCTTATTGTTTAAATCAGCTTTTACTTCAGGATCTTTAGAGTTTATTAATTCTTTATCTAGTTTTGATAACTCTGAGTATTTAGTTTTTATATAATCATTATCAGCTTCTGACCTTAACAGCACCTCTGCCCTACCTTCTAAAGCTCTATTTCCTTGAAAACCAGTTTGTATACCACTAACTGTACCACCCATAAAACCACCAATAATACCTTCATCAAGTATTTGATACCATTTTTTTGACGTGTTCAACTTAGTATCGTAACCTAAAGTTGCCTTATCCCATAATGTAGTACCTAATGCTTGAGCCATTTCAGTAGAACCTTCAAAAACAAAACCTTTTGTTATTTTACTAACAAATCTTTGAGCTGCAGTCATTGTTAAATCTTTTGCCGCTTGTGTAGGTTTTACTTTACCAAAACCAAGTAACCTTCTACTTATCATGCCTTCGCCAAATTCTATAGCACCAGTACCAGCCGCGTTTAACATTAATAAAGCGTTTGATCTATCAGGATCTTTTTCGTTTTCTTCGTCCCATTTATTACCCATCGTTGAAACACCAAGAACACCTAAAGCTTTTGGGCTTAGCAAAGATAAATAACTAGTCCATGACTCAGCCCCACCTAAAACTATTCTTTCAGCAGCTTGAGCTATGTTACCATCTTTTAAATCTTCACTTATTGTTTGATTAAATACACCTTGCCTAGCTCTCATTCTTTCTACTTTTGCTTCTAAATCATCAGCACGAGCTATATTATTACCAAAAAAACTAAGTCCTTCTTGTTGTACTCTAGATCTATTAGCAGCTTTCTGTTCAGCTGACAATTGTTTCCACTCACCAGTTTCATTCCATTCTCTAAATTGATCACCAACATCTTGACCAGCACCCTGTATTTCTTCAAAAAGATTAATTAATCCAGCAACTTTATCATCTATACCTATAACAAAAGCGTCACCAAGTTTTGCGCCAAAACTTCTATTATCTCCTTTTTCGTTTACCGAACCAAAAGTGTCAGCGTTTATACCTATATTATCTACAGGGTTAATTCCGTTTATATATTGTGATTGTTCTTTGCTCGGACCTGAGCCTGTGTATTTATTGTAGAAAGCATTAGCAAACGCGTCTTTGTCTAAAGAGCTAGCGTAAGCTACTTTAGCATTTAGTTCCTCCTCACTTAAATTCGGAGCGTATTTAAGATACATTTGTCTATATAAATCTTGCATATTAACTATATTTTATTAATATCGATACCACCACCAGAGTTACCTCCCATGCTTGGCACGCCTAATACTTCTAATAACATGTTCAAGTGTTGCGGTTCACCTGGGTCTATACCTTTTCTGACTGTTCTGCTACCCATTTTTAAATCATAAGTTCCATCATCGTAACCAACAATACCTATTTTACTATCTAATGGTAGCATGTTTGTTAATTGCTCTAAATCACCCGTATTCCATATGTCCATTATAGATTTATAATCTAAATTACCTAGTGATCCAACCATATTAGATGCTCTGTTTTTCATTTTGTAAGCTTCGCTTGCAGCTGCAGAAATACCACCCATCCAGTTATCTACTAAAAAGCTTTTTAACTGTTCGTGGTTTTCTTCTTTAAGTAAGAATAAATTAGGGTCATTAGGATTTTTAAGATTTATAAGTGGTGCATCTAAAAAACCATCAGTTGCTAAAGAAAGCATACCTTCTCTTCCTTTACCACCAACTAACTGCTGTACTTGTCTTCTATATAAGTAATCAGATGTTTTATCTATAGGTAAAGCATTTTTATAAGCTTGCTGATTTAGTTTTAATAAACCGTCTACAGCTTCAGCATTTTTTAGAAAATAACTTTCTTTACTACCAATATCTTTAGCAGCTAAAAAAGAACCGTCATCCATAAGGAAATTTAGTTTACCATCTACTATTTGAACCTTATAATCATCTTTACCAAAAAGTTCTTTTATTCTAGCATCTTGAGCTCCAGATGATATACCACCAGTGTCAAAATCTTGTAAGTATTCTGTTTTATAATTTTTAAAATTATCTAAATCTTGACTAAGTGATTTAAATTCACCTTGTATTTTTTGCATTTCACCTTGTATTTGCATGTACATTGGGCTACCAGCTGGAACATTAGATCCAGATATTTGCCTAGCCAATTGACCGTATTGCATTTTTTTAGCACTTAAAAATTGCTTAACAGGTCCATGCATACTTGAAGGTACTTTGTCTAGCTCAACACCTTGAGGTAATTGGTCTATATATCTTCTGACATTTCTGTCCTGATACACTTGCTGTAAAGCTTGTTGCTTCATCTCTTTTGCGTCAAAAGGATTGTAACTCTGAAATTTTGGAGCTGAATAAGCTGCTCCTTGTATTAATGCTTTGCTCATATTTATTTAATTTTTAAAACCCAAAACCAGCTTTTAATGCGGCACCTAAACCTATGCTATTACCTTCAGCGTCTTTACCACCTAATCCACCAGCCATTGCTGCACTTGCGCCACCCGTTAAAACGTCTCCAATACCAGATGTTAACGACTTTGTGGCAGCGGCTCTTGCTTCATTAGCGGCTCCAAGTCTTTGTTGCGACATACCTAATAAAGTTTCTGTTTTAGCAGCCTCTGCTTGTCTAGCGTTTTGAGCACCTGTTATTTGTGCTGTTTGAACATTAGCAGCTCCTTGAGCAGCAGCCATTTGGTTAGACTGTTCTTGTTGTGCTATACTTGCTGATGTTTGTTGTAAATTTTGTGATTGTTGACCAGCCATAGCTTGGGCTAATGCTGCTATACCACTACCACCAGCTGCACCACCCATGCTACCCATAGTGTTAGCTAAAGCTTGGTTTTGCTGTTGTGTTGCGTAATCAGCAGCTTGCGTGTTAACAGTAAGATCTTCATACGTGTTTTCCATGTTAGCCGCTAGATTAGACGTGTCTAAATTTTCATATCTAGCCTTGTTTATATCTAGTTCTTTTTGAGCGGCTCTTTGTTCTCTTCTTCTTTTTCCTCCACCAATAATCCCACTAGCTACGCTAGTTAAGCCACCTAAAACTTGTGTTGCTGCTCCTATCATATTTTGTACTTTATTATTTTATTATTATTACACATTATTTGCTACTTTCAAATATTTCACTTCCAACATCAAACAGTTCGCATTGAATTGTTTCGTTGTTAACCATCTTAACTTCAGCAAAATATCCTCGCATAGCTGAAATAGCAGCTCTATTATCCTTACTAAAAAGTATAAAGTCACTTGAGGTTGGTCTAGGAGTTATACCATCTATAAAAGTTGTTACAGTTGTTGCTGTAACAGCTGAGATAGCACCCATTTGTACTAAGGTTCCTCCAGCAGAAACATCTTGGTAATAAGATATATCACCAACTTGTACTGAATCATTAACATGTGGAAAAGTCATTGTTATATTAGGCATAATCTATCTATTAAGGTTCGTTAGCTAAAGCTACATTAACGTTGAATATAGGCACCGAGCTAGCTGTGATTGTTTCACTAAGCTGAGCAGTCCAGTTAAAATGTAAATCAGAACTAGTACCTGATCCTACTATAGAGGTTTTTATTACAGTCATGTTATCATAACAAGAGGTGTTGGTTGATGTGCCTGTACCTGGTGATATTGATAATGTTATTTGCTGTAAAGTGTTTCCGTAGAAATTACCATATATAGTACCAGTACCACTTATACTAGTGTTGTTAGCAGTTCCAACGTCTAAAACTTTAGTACCTACTTGACTAAATGTACCGTCATTATAAGTATTAAAACATCGTATTATCCCACCTTGACTACCTGTTGTTTGAGGTTGTAAAAGTAAAGATGTAACGCCACTTCCACCAGCAATAGTAAACATATTGTTTATACCAACCGTAGATGTGGTATCAGTTGTACCGTATTGATCTATAGTAACAGTACCAACCAAAGTTAATGTTTTAGGGCTAGAGCCGTTGTTTATTATTACGCTTGTTTTATCATACTCCCAAACAAAACCGTTTGAATTATAATTAGTAAAATCAGCAGTTTCAACATCTCTATTTTCGGTTATATTATTTGTTGCTGTTGCTGTTATCGTTAAAGTAGACTGAGCTGAGTTTGACTCTTCAAAAGGAAAGCTATTAGCCGGTGCAGTCATCGTTGAGTTACTAGATGTTATAGTAAAACCTCCAGTTGTCGTTGCTCCTAATGTTAAAGTTACATCTGCGTATTGATATATAACAAAAGGATTTTGAGCCACATTGTTAGCGTTGTATATGTTACCAACTATAGGGCTTAATAAAGTTGTGTCACCAATTGGTGCTATAGTATAAGTATAAGATTTTGTTACTGATGTTTCAACAAAACTTAAAGTAGCTGTAAACATACCACTACTTGGTATCTCTAACGTCCTAACAGAACTATCCCAATTACCACTATTATAATACTCGTTAGAACCAGAATCTATAACCTGCTTTAGCGAAAACGTAGCTCCAACAGCTCCAAAAATATAAAGCTCTTTTGTTTGAGCAAATCTATCAACTATACTAGCACCACTAAATCTATACCCGTTTATTTTGTTTACTTCTATAGCCGCAGCGTCTACCGAGTTAGCGTTAAATTGTATTTCGTTTTTACTAGTGTCTTGAGCAGGAAATCTATACTTAATTGTAAATATTCTTTTTTGAACTGCAGATAATGTTACCCCACCCACACCTATAGTTACAGCTGCGTTACTAGAGTTAAAGTCTTGAAAAGTTATTTCATAAACACTTTCTGGTAAATTATCTTCTGTTAATATTTTAAACTGTGGTACTTCTTTAAAATCCTTACCACTAGCTAATAAAAATTGTACCGTAGCAATACTTTCAAAAGTTACACCATCATAAGTTGCAGGAAACCCTGTATGTGTTGAATCTGTGTTTGCTGTTGCTGTGCTACTACCTAGATAAGTCTTAGTAACAGTTATACTAGAATCAGTGTTTGTTGATAAAGTTAAATCATTTAACTTGTATACATTCAAAGCGCCATCACCTACAACAGCTATATTAATTGTTAAGTCATTAGTAGGCATGTTAACACCATCTGTAAAGTTTACAGTTGCTATAACATTAACACCACTCTGAGCAAATGTAACGCTACTAACTTGTGATATGCTAGACAACGTTGCGTTTGTAACACTTAGAGTAGCTGCATCAATAGTAGAACCAGTGTTGGGTACTATTGTTATGTTAGCGCTAGTTTGTGTAGAGTGTATTTCTGTAGAAACTTGAACAGGAAAAGTTACGCCAGAGTTTGTTGTGTTAGCTATGCCGGTTAAGTTTACGTTTAAATTTTTATCAACCGTTGTTGTATCACCTGTTAAATTGCCTGTAAAATTACCTATACCTTGTACACTAAACTCTTGACTATCTAAATTACTTAACGTTGTTGCTATACCTTTTATATTGTTATAGTATCTGTTTTCTTTTTTAATAAACTCTTTAACAAACCCCTCTTGTTGATCAGTGTTTATATATTCACAATGCCAACCTGGTGTGTTTGTTGATGTAGGTGAAGAATAGTTATTACTAGCATCATAATCGTTTGTGTATATTTTAGATCTTGAGCCACTGTAGTTTAGTGTTTTATAACCCTTTATAGTTTCAGCAGCGTCATTTATCAATAATGTAACAGACGAGTCGCTGTAACTGCCACCATAAAAAGTGTTTCTAACCTCATTTGTGTGCACCCAAAGCTCTCCATTTTTTATACTAAAGTATTTGTTATTTAAAGCACAAGCTGCTTCAGGTATAAAAGATTTAAAACTAGGCCAACCATTCACTTTTTCATCAAAAGATACAGTTACCGAGTCTAGTGTTAAGTTGTATAAACCTTTACTACCATCATAAGTACCTAGCATTAGTTTAGTTGTTGGTAAGTTATCTTTAAAATAATCACGCATACCATTTTCAGATATAGCTGTTAAACCATCTCTTGATAACCTTAGAACTGAACCTCTATTTTTATCTGTAAAGTAAACTCTAAAAGCATACGAAGCAAAACTTTCTGGGTTTTTACTTATACCGTAGTTACCTATGTAAGGTATAGCTTGACCTAAAACTCTATTTGTTGCTGTTAACTGCGTGTTGCCGTTTGCCTCAAACAACGCGTCTTTATTAGCTAATATTTTTAAAATTTTATCTTCACAAAAAGCTATTAAATCAGTGTTTCTTGCATGCAGCTTTTGTATACTACCATAATGAGGATTAACATCTTTAGTTATAGCTTCACCTTGAATAAATTGATTCAACCTGTTTATACCACTTGTTGAATTAAATATACCGGAATATATTAAACCATTTTTTCTATGCTCTTCATTATATTGCTCTGCCAAAACAGTAGAAACTTTAACTCCTTTATCTATTTTAACAGCGTTAAAATCATCTCTTAATCTATCAGACTCAACCCCGTTACCAAAAGAATAACAATTTTTAAACAATAAAGTGTGAGTATTATTGTATTGAGATATAGGTAGTGTGTCACCTGTTTCGTAGTATAAATCTAAATCAACAGCTTCTTTAGGTTCTGTCTCCCATATAGCTGGGTTATTAGATGTCAATTGTTCGTTATCTTGGTCAATAACTTTTTCTAATATTTGTATTTGATTAATAAAGTTTGTGCCATGACTTCCAGATGATGGTAAAGAAAAGCTATCTTGATAACCAGTTTTGTTAATCCAATGTTCAAATTTTATATTGTATTCTCTTCGTTTTGCACTATAGTATCTCTTTCCAGACGTTCTTCTTAGTTGGTAATTTATAGTACAACCTGTAACCTCGTATATCTCGCCAGTATCTCCATTGCCATTTTTAAATCTAAAATATGTTCCACCAGTACTTAATGATTTTAAAAAAGCATTTACAGTGTGTGATTTGTCGTGTTTTTTTCTATTAGGAGATGGTCTACCAGGCGCACCAGCTCTATAAACCCTCATTGTTTTGCTACCAGACTTAGGGTGCCCGTTGTTTGCCTGCGTTATATACAAACTTGAGTTTCTATCTTGAGTGTCGTACCAAGATTCACCGTTTGTACTACTACCCGCTCCTAAGTTAACAGCGTTAGCTGTTATTGTTCTACTATTTGATATACCCCATTGTTGCTCTTCTTCAACATATGATTCTATTATGTTAGTATCGAAAGCTCCATCTCTATTTATTTTAGCAAAAAATCTACCATAATGCTCTGGTTGTCTTTCAAACTTTTCCTCATACATTGTTATATCAATAGCGTCACCATCAGCTAAACCATTTAACATTGATTCACCTTCTCTTAAAGGTTCTCCTATTGTAACAGAATATATATGGCTGCTAGCGCCGTCTCCATCTGTTTCGCCAGTATAACCACCACTTACTATTTGATACTTTTCTGTTTTAGCACCCCCAACAATTATCTGTATTAAATTATCTGAAGTAAAACTTTGAGCAAAAGTAGCGTTGTCTAAAGGATCAACCGATTTAAATTTAAACGTTGTGCTACCAATTTGAGGTATGCTAGTACTGTGAACTAAACCACCAACCTTAGCGTTTGCTTTTTTCTTAAGTTTTATAAAATCAGGTGCTTCATTAGATATATCTAAAACTTTATATCTAGCTTTGATTTCTACGGGTGTATCACTGTCGTGTCTTTTCTTTAATATTAAATAGCTATCTTCTGCTATTTTATTTCTTTCTGATGAAGGAAAACTTAACCAAACGTTACCATCTTCAGCAAGATAGTATCTATCCATAGCTAAATTGTAGTACTCATTTGATGTTTCTTTTATATAGTGTTTAAAGTGCGTTGCCCAACTAGGAGGTTCATTACTGGCAACTAAAGACAAGCTATTAACTTTGTTAGCAAAAGATTTTGGTATTGAAGTTGAAGCTTTTTTACTTGTAAAAACAGGTGTCTGCCTATTATATTTATCTAAATAAACAACACCGGCTTGATATGTTCTTAATGATTTAACTGATAATTCAGGTTCTTTAACTGTTGCTATGTTTGCAGAGGAACTTGTTAGGTTTATTTCAGGTAAATTATACTTCGGTACATCGTAGTTTTGCTTATAATTAGCAAATATTAATCTATTCGCTGTTATTTCTTGAGCCTTAGCAACTCTAGGAACATTGTCCCAAGGTCTTAACATCTGGTTTGATTCAACAACTTGACCTATTAACTCTGATTCTAATTTATATGAAAAATCAAAATTATTATATGAATCTCTTTTTAAAGAATCTACAACGTATACTAATTGGTTGTTAGACTCTTTATATAATATATCTATTTCTTCGACATCTAAAGGAGTAGTTGAAGGTATAGTTATAGTTAAATCTCTTAAGTTGTTTATCATTCCAACATTATGACCATCTGATGATAAGTATTCAAAAGTTGTTGGGTTAAAAGCTAAAACACTAAAAGGAGAAAATACAGAGTATTCACCACTTGTGTATTTCCATCTATAACCAAATCTAACCATCTTTTTTTCAAACAAAACCTCAGCATCTTCTGATAATAAAGCCTCCCATGGTAAAGCAACGTGCGCTACATCAACTGGTATACTTTGAATTGTTCCAACAACTGACGCACCACTGTTAGTTACCGATGTCAATTTAATTTTTATTTCATAATTCTCTTGAGAATCTTGATCTTCATATGTAGCTGTTACAGATATAATATCACCAACCTCAAAGTTAGCTTGAGGAGAAAGCGTTAAACTAACACTTGATCCAACAGCTATACCTTCATTATCAGAGTTAGCAAACAAACCAGCTGTACTGTTAGTTATTAAAACTGAGTTAGTACCAGTACCGTTACCACCTCTAGTTGAGTTAGACATAACTAAAGTTGGAGCAGTAATAGGAGCTTGTTTAGCTACAGTTATATGCTCTTCTGTAAAAGCAGCTGCTGAAGATAAATTAGATGGTAGTATTTTTTCACCAGTATATTTACTATGTGTTGTAAAGTTGTCGCTGCAACCAGATTTAAAAATCTCTATATCTATTTTTTTAGGTTCAGTTGTGTCATCAGTCCAAAACAATAAACCTTCTATTATATTTATACCAGTTATATATTGACTAGCTGCAAAATTTAATATATTATTAGCATCTACTAATACAGGCCTTACTATACCTCTAACGTCATCATACTCAGCAATACAATCTGATTGATTAGATGTTATAAACCAATAAATTTTATCTGTTTCATTATTTAAAACATGTCCAATACACTTAGCATTTGTTAAACCAAAACCGGAACCCCAATTAGCTGTTATTGATTTTGAGTTTTCATTATACGCTTTACCTGTTATTTTAGTATTACCTCTAACGTTTTGTACAGAGCCTACATCACTACCTTCAGAAACAGATATTTCTATATTCTGCGCGTCTCTATACTCTCCATTAGGTACTAATCTTTCGTCCAGGTCTTTGTTCATTTTACCCGCACGAAAGTGATGTTTTAGTTCTGGCATATCTTAATGTTTTATTTGCTTAGATTTACCTCTCATTATTTGAGTAAACTCTTCTGACTTGTAGTTTGATAGTCTTAATTTAGCTTTTCTCATCTCAGCAAATCTTTCTTTTTTAAATCTTGCTACTAAATATTCAGGTGTATTAATTCTAGTTGCTAGTATTGCATGAGCAATCCACTTATATACTGCTTCTTCAGCAAACTTATGTACTTGTATTTCTCCATCAGTTCCTAAAGTATCACTTACGTATTTTAATGTTACCGTTTTTCCACTAGTTTGTGAGCTAAAATTTATACTACCTCTAACTGGATCTATATAAAATAAACCATTAGAAGAAGCGTGCTCAGGATTTATACCAAATCTTCCACCAAGAAAAAAAGTTCTATCCACACCGTCATCATCATCATCTGAATTAGTTGTTACGTTGGCATTACCCGCTTGCTTATATTTATTCCAAGTATCAGAATCTTTTTGTGTTAACAAACTACCGTCACTATCAAATAAATAATCATAGTTTTCGGTTTGCAATAACGCCGTTGGGTTACTTGTCTGTCTAGCTGGCAGTAATAATTTTTCTATACCATTTTTATCAGTACAAGTTACTTTAATATAGTTAACAAAGTCTTGCGGTAAAGGCATTGTTAGAGTTGGTCCTATTTCTATTTCTTGTGATTTTTGTGATCTTAGCGTATCATAGCTAAGCTCGGCAATACATCTTTGTGCATGAAAAAAAACATCAGTTCTTTTTACTTTTGATATAATTTTTTCTAAACCAACGTAAGATATTATAAAGTTGTTTACAATATCTTGAATACCTATGTATTGATAATTACCATATTGTTCTAAAGCGTTTGTTTCTTTTAGTACAATTATTAAACCATTTTTAGGAGAACCATTTGTTTCTTGTACATCTGTGTTTATACCCGCACTAGTAAAAACTAAATTATAACTATCATCAACAGTTACATCACTACCAGAGGTTCCATTATAACTGTAGTTACTTTTTGATATTTCAATATCATTTATGTATACTATTATATCAGCTTGCTGAGTAGGTCTAATTGGAAAATCAGCGGCAGCTACATTAAAAGATAATGTACTACCACTACCCGTAAAGCTTTTACTTTGGTTATAATACGATTGTTGAGTTGTTGTTCCTAGTAATCCCATTTATTATACTTTTTCTTGTTGTTTAGCTTGTATCTCTTCTTGATTAGCAATACTATAAACATCTTGTTGTTTGATTATTATACCAGCTAATTCTAATATTTTTATAACTAAAGTAGGTTCTTCTGACGCATGTAGCTCAAAGTTTGTACTATTGTTAGTATTGTATAAGGCTTCATCTAAAACAGTTGTGTAAGCCCATTCAACTACAGCTGGTTTAGCTATATAATTACACGCAATATCAGCTAAAACTGTTATTGACGGGTAAGTTTGAAAAGTCATTTCTGTATACTGTACGTAACACGGTCGTGTTGCGCTAGGTGCTGTTAACGGTGAGTTTTCTATATGGTGTATTTCGTTTTGGCTTATCTTTTCTATTTCAAGCCACTTGTTGTTACACTTATAATATAGTTCACCCATACGGTAATGTGTTGGAAAAGTTCCAACTCCCGATGAATTTAATGAGGCTATGTCTTGCCTAAATTTTTCGAATATATCAACTTTCTCTGCTAATAAATCTATCATATCAGAGTATGTTGTATCGTTGCCTGGTTTTCTACCAAACTGTTCTTGATCATAAAAATACTGTTCAAATATTTCCATTTGTGCTTGGTTAGCTAATAAATTAAATTCCTGAGGCGTTATATAACCTCTTTGTTCTTTATTTGCAATAGCTAATACCCTTTGATATACTGTATCTATATTGACCATAATTTTTTTATTTATAGTAAGTAACCACCCCATAGAAGTGGTTACCTCTATAAGTGATTATTATTTTAATCTTTTTTCAATTGATTTTACAACTTCTAACCCTTCGTCTGTTTTAAACCAAGAGGCTAGCGCTGAATATGGATGCTCTTCAAAAGGAACGTTCATTAGTTTTCTACCATTACTAGCCCATGTAAATGTTCTGTTATCTGGTGAAAGCCTAATTAATCCTGAGTCAACAGCTTTAATTCCAAAGTTTCTCAAGTGTACATTGTCGTCACTCATTAGCTGTAAAAATAAACCGGGATTTCTTCTTGCGAACAATAAGATGTCTCTTTTTATTTCTTTAGATTTCATTTCAGAAACTTTACTACCTAATTCAACTCGTAAAATAGCCTCTGCTTCTTCAACACTTAAATCTCTAGCTGCTATTAAAGCATCTACTTCGGCGTTTAAGTATTCAACATCACTTTCAGCAATTTTAACTTCATCATGTTCTTCAAAAAACAAACCCTTTAACGGGTGGTATAATGATAACAGTTTTTGTAAGTTTTGTTTTCTTGCAGGAACAGCTAAAGAACCGTTTCTAAAAACGATTCTACCAAGAGTTGCTTGGCCTTTTTGTTCATCAACAAAACAAGAGTTTTGATTAGTAGCATACCTAAGCTCTCTTTGATCTCCAGTTGTTTCATCAAACCATAATAATGGTCTTTTAGAGGAGTGTCTTCCAGCTATTGTAAATACTAAAGGTTGTTTATTAGTTGTTAGATAATAAACCCTATCTTTGATTACCCAGTCTTTCTCTAGTGGGTTAATCTTTTTTTCTATTTTTGACATAATATAATATAATTAAAAAGTTATTAAAAATAAAGGTTGGGGTACCTTTTTGAGCTTGTGCTTTTTGGCACCCCTTATACCTTTAATTATTTAGATGATCGACTTAGTTACCGTGAGTCGAGTCTGTTTTCTTCAACATAACAAAGTTGTTAGCTGCTTGAACACATAAACATCTCTCAGATAAGAAATGTACGTTCATAGCATCCTCGTCACTTGTATAGTTTCCACCAACAGATCCAGTGATCCACGATTTCATTCTTCTATCATCAGCTTCAGAAGCTCTATACCTAACATGTAGGAAAGGTCTTTTTACGTTTTGACCAAGTTGTTGATCATAAACAGTAGAAGTACCAGCAGGTACTATAATACCTTCTACATCTTCAGCGTTACCTCTTGTAGTACTGTCATTTAAATATTTCCAGTCAGTTTTGTAGAAGTCATAAGAACCTCTTCTGAAACCAGAAAAACCTAAATTAAGTGCCATATCCTCTTGGTTGTTGAATACACCGTAAGATGTTCCACCTGAACCATAAGAATTTTGATTTGCTAACATTTTGTCAATTGCTAAAGCAATATCTCTATTAGCAAAGATCATGTTTTCTTCGATAGCTCCTTGCTTATCAAGCTCTTTAAGGATGTTATCAAATTCTACAATACCTTCACCTGTACCAGTGTCTCCAAAATCAGCATCGTTATAAACAATACCTCTGTCTTCAACAGCAGCGAAAAGACCTTCTGATCCTGCAGCTGTAAATCCAGTAGCACCATATAGCTCACCAGGAGTTATAGTTACACCAGAAGCAGCTTTCTCAGCTTCAATCATTGCCATTTCTAACTGATCTTCAAAACGTAGTCTTGCTTCGTGCTCAGATTTTAGATACCATAAATATCCACCAGTTCCTAGTTCAGAAGTAACTTCAACCCAACCGATCTGAGCAGTGTCAGAACCGTTAACGCTATATTTATCTCTCATAATAATAGGTTTATTACTAAAAGAAGTAAACTTAGCATCTATTGAATTTCCTACTTGTGAAGTACCTTTTCCAAATTCAGAACCATAAACGAATAACTTGATTCCAGTTATTGCAGAAGATCCAGCAAATGGAGCTCCAATATCGTCAATGTGTTCAGCAGAGTAAGGTCTAGCAGTAATAGTAGTTGTACTAGGCTTGTGTGTTATGTATGCTTTGAAAGATTTACCTGATTTTGATAAAACAATAGTATCTCCAATTTTAACTAGTTTACAGTTAGCGACTGCGTCACTACCTACAAAAGTTATTTTAGATATTGCGTTATCATTAGCAGCTAATTTCATGTCACTAAAAGCTACATGAATTCTTCCTTGTTCAGACCATACGACTTCGTCAGAAGCCATAGGCATTTCAGCGCCAACCATTTTCAAAAAGCCAGAGATAGTACGATTACCGTATCTTTCTACCTCTTTCTCATATACTTCTGGAAGGAACTGTTTTGCGAAGTTAAAATCGTTCCCCGCAATGTTCAAATAATTACTACCCCATAGATCTTTAGTAGGTCTAGGAGTAAGGTGCGACGTTTGTGCACCTGTTCCAGCTAATGCCATAATTTTTAATTTTTAAGTTTAGTTATTAATTTTGTTAATTTTTACTCTAAGCTTACTAGAATCATCACCGCTAATCACCCTGTATTTTGTACCACCGCTAGCAATCGTGTTTGAGTGCGTTTGGTTAGGCGTCATATCAACATTTTTAGCGTTAGCCATACTATCCTTGATAGCATCAGCTTTACCTTGTTGATAAAAGTGATTTGCAACAGCGTCTGGATTATTAGCTGTGAATAAAGCTTTATGATAACCTTGTGGATTAACAAGTTGTTGTTTCTTATCTAAGAATTTACTAACAAAATTATTAATATCACTCTGGTATTCTTTTACTTTACCCGCATCTTTAACATTGTATCTGTATTTTTTATCACCAACGTTGTATTCAAAACCTTTGAAATCATCGTTGAACAGTCCATCTGTTTGGGATGTAAAAACAGTCCTTTGTTCCTCTGCTATTTTGCGATTCTCCTCGCTTGCCTTATTGTATCTATTAAAAAAATCTACGGCTTTTTTTTGATCAGGCGTTAACTTAACACCGGCCTTGATCTCCTCATAGTACGTGGACTTTAAGCCGTCCAAATGGCTTTTAGCGTTGGCTACTTGCTCTTTTAACGCTAATTTTTTACGTCTCTGATCTCTTTCGTCGTCTGCTTCATCTATAGCAAACTGATCTTCCATCATGAAACTTATTTCATCGTCAGTTAAATGTGATTTTGTTTGCTTGTAATAATCTCTAAGCAAAGTGTTATCATCAACATTACTGTAATCTTGATTTAATCTAACATAGTCATCAAGACTTCCACCTGTATCATTCATAAAGTCTACAACTTTTTGAATATTATCTGGTAGTTCCTGACCAGTTTGTTGAGCTTCACCAATAGCTTCTTCTACGTTTTCTTGTAGTTTATCTACTTGCTCATTAACTGTTTTTTCTACTTGTTCTTCAGTTTTTACTTTTGGTTGTTCTTCAATAACTTCTTCTAAGACTAAATCTTCTGATTCATCTTTTACCTCTTCCTTAACCTCTTGTACAACTTCTTCTTTAGGTTTATCAATGTTTACCTTAGTAACTTCTTCTTCAACCTTTTCTTCTTTTAATTTATCAAAATTCACCTTAATAGGTTCGTCGTCTTTTTTATCAACAAACTGTTTAGGAATTTTTGGAATTTTAACTTTCATATCACCACCTTCTTTTTTTACTTCAGAAGGTTTAATATTGTTTTCATTTTTACTTTCGGTTTGTTGAATTTCTTCAACTACCTTTTCTTCTTTTTTTGACATAATATAATATTATAAAATTAAACAAATTATCTAGGATCAAATCCACCTAGACCAATACCACCTAGTATATCATTACCTGCAGATTCAAAGTTTTTAGGTGGCTTTCCGCTTTTTCTTTGATCTATTAATTCAGATTGTTGAGACGCTTGTATTTTAGTTCTTTCGTCTTTACGATCTTCTTTAGAATTTTCTTTATTATTAATCATTTGAAGCTCCATTTGTTTTAGCTTCATGTTTATTTGAAACTCATGATTCATTAACTCTTTTTTAATCTGAGCCTCTTTCATTAATTTTGTTTCATCTAAAGCAGCTTTACCTTGTTCTAACTGCATTTGAGTTTGAACTAAAGCTTGTTGCTTTTGTACTTCGGCTTGAGCCGCTACTTGTTGCGCTTGAGCATTAGCATCGGCTTGAGCTTTAATATTTCTTTCTTGTAATTCTTGATCTCTTTCTTGCTTTTTTCTTCTTCTAACCTTAAGCATTTCATTAGCTAGCTTAACGTTTTTTATATTTCTAATATCAATAGCATCTTCTAAATCAAGTAAACTATTAGATAAAGCTATTTGTATATTGTTTTCAAGCATTTGCTTCTCCTCTTCATCAGGTGCTAGCTCAATAAATATACCAAAGTCATACAAGTGTAATTGAGATAACTCATCTAAAGTTCCAACATTATGATTACCTATTTTTTGTATAAAAGCATCTCTTGTTGGTGAGTATTCTAAAACATCAGATATTCTTAAAGACACACCTTCTGCTACTTGTGTGGTTAAATATAAACCAGACTGCAGTATATGTCTTGTTGCTGTATTACTATTTGCAGCTGCAAGTTTTTGTATACCAACTAAAGCATGTTTATCTGGTGTGCTAGCATCTCTAGCTTCGTTTAACCCGGTAACATCTCTTATCATTTGTAAATAATAATTATATGTTTGGATTAAGCTTTGCAGTTTTTGCCCGCCAGAACCACTTTGTATTTCTTGAATAGGTACTTTACCTGGGTTCATGTCACCTTCTTGAGTCATTGATCTACCAATAACACTACCAGTTTGGAAGAACATATTTAAAGCCTCTTGTGGATTATAATTAGTTCCGTTACCCAAATCTATTTCGGCTAATCCATCTGCATCTAAATAAACACCATCTGGTGTCATTCTAGCCATAACCTGTTGTAACTTTAAATGTGTCAACTGAATCATATCAGCAAACGTAGTTGTTCTACTTACAAGTGACTCAATTCTACCTTTATACATTCTTGGAGCAACAATAGCATAATTCATTTTAACCTTAGTGTAATCACTTTTAGGTCTCATCATGTTTTGTGCTAGGCTCCATTTAAGAAGTTTATTACTACCAACTATTAAAGCTCCCTCATATAAAACTTCTAAAGATCTATTCATTTTACCATACTGTTGTTCTAGTAGCTCAACAGGAGGATCAAACTGATCATCACGTAATATTATTTTAGTTGCACCAGTTGAAGTTTCTTTTACTTTATAAACCTCATTCATGTAGGTTTTGTAATTAAAGTACAACACTTGAACTGTGTTTTTATCTAAATTGTTTGTATCGTTTTGTGATTTAAGTAAACCGCTAGATGTAAAACTTGACCTAGATAACTCTTCCATGTCTTCTTGCGTAAGTTCAGGGAATTGCTTTTTAATTTCGTTTATAGGTATTGTTTTAACTTCACCTACATAATATAGATCGTCAAAGAAAGGATCTTCAGTATAAGACCATATTAAGTTTGCTGGGTCTACATAATCTATTTTTATACCTTCGGTTTTAGTAAAAGTGTTTTTTACAGCACCAATACCTAACACAGTAAGATCATAGTAAAATCTTTTTCTTGTGTTTTCATAATTGTTACCTTCTAGCATAACATTAATAGCTTGCTCTTCGGCTAACTCAGAAGCTTGCTTGTAAGACAACTGCATATGCAATTGTAATTCATCTTCTGAATCTGGTAACTTCTTAGGATCATTTTCTTGTAAACTTATACCAAAAGCTTCTTGAGCAAAGTTAGCTAATTCTTTAGTTTCCATATCTCTCAATATAGACTCCATATATTCTGTTCTTTTACTAACCCCAAAAGGATCTTGAGAAAAAGCTTTTACATCATAACTTCTTTCAGCTATACCATTTACAACTATGTCCACAAACTTAGGTATAATAGGTACCGGCTTCCAGTCTAAATTAAGATAAGACAAATCACCATTTATAGATAATTCATCTTTATATTTTTGTATTGATTGTTCTCCTCTAGCGTAAAGTCTTAGTTTGTGAAATTCATTTTGATTATTGTAAAATCTATTTGTACCTGAATCTCTACTGAACCATTCACTTTCTATAGCTTTAGCAACTTTCAAGCCATATTCTTGGCTTACCTTTTCTCGGTCGCTAACTACTTGACTAGGAAAAAAACCTTTTAGAACTTGATCAGCCATATTATTGTTTTATTAATTTTGAGTGCATGCCTTTATTTTTATATTTAGCTATACTTATGTTTAATTTTGTTTTTTCTGTTTTAGCATAGGGCGCATACAAATGTTTGTTGCAAGCCATAATAGCTAAACCAGAACTTATAGTAGCATCAAATTTTGTACGTTTATTTATATCAAACCTAGCCCAATCATTTAATGTTCTATTAAAATACATGTTACCAGTTGATCCGTCTTGTTTTATACCTACGCTATTTTGTATGTACATTTCGATAGCAGCAGCGTGAGCTTGTTTAATGTCCTCACTAGTATTTGGTATACCACCTATTTCTTTTTCTGCCACAGAAAGTTTATTCCAAACTTTATCAGGTCTATTCATACTAAAACCTCTATAACCTCTACGTTTTAAATAATATAAAAGTCTTGGTTTATTGTTTTCACAAAGCAATGGCATACCATAAAAAACTAATGCCATTAACACATCTTCAAAAAATATTTCAGCAGTTTGTGGCCTAGCTATATATTCTAAAAAAAATTGACTAGGTGGACAGTCTTCCATAGAAAACTTACTTAAGCCATGCAAAGATCCTTTGGATCCTTTACCATCAACTGTTCCAGATATGTCATAAGAGTCACATCCAAACGCTCCTATGAGCTCGTTACCTGGTATCTTTACTCCGTTTCTTGTTAAAACGTTGTTTTGCAATTCTTGACTTGGTATCCAACTGACTTTGAATCTACCCTTTGGATCTGGATAGAAAACAACCTTAGTATCTTTAATACCGTTAACCCATTGAAAGTTTCCAGTACTCATGCCTATAGACCTTTGCATTTCTTCGTTGTAATCTATTTGTTCGTATATTTTAACTAAATTAAATATACTATTACTTGCTTCATCTCTAAAAGCATGTTCTTCTGAACGTGGAAATTGTCTATAAAATTCATTTAATCCATCTTGATCATGTTTTAAACCATCAGCCTCATTTTGCCAATGCTCTATAACACCTGTGTCTATTACATCTCCCCACGGATCTAATCTTTGTTGTTTTGGTGTATTAAAAACAGCTTGACCATATTCATCAATAAAACCTTCATAATTCCACTCCATTGGAATAAACAAGCTATATAAACCAGAGTTTGTTTGACCGTTTCTGTTTCTTTTAGTTACATCAGATGCTGTATATAATTTTTTAAAATTATCACCACCCTTATCTAAAGCGTTTGACGTTGAACCCATCATGCACTTACCTATAATTCTACTACCTAATCGTAGTGTTGTTTTTGTAACCCTCCAGTTGTTTAATATATTGTCTGGCCTTTCCCATTTACCGCTTTCATCGTGAGCTAATAGTTTTAGTTTCTCACCATCATAACTATTATCACCAGTGTTTTTCCAATCAATAGTTGTATCTAAACCAGTTAACTGTTCTATTTTTTCATTACTAGTTAATTTTTTTCTAGTTAACTTAGTAGCTGGTACCCTATAAGCAAGTTCTGTTTTAGGGCGATCCATACCATCTTGTATGGGTTTAAAAAAGAAAGGGTAATTAACCGATATTGGTACAACCTTGTCGGTAAACATTTTTTTAGCATCAGCACCTGTTTTTGACAATATACCAAATCTTGCATCGTTTGATATAGTTGCCATGTTTACAATTTCTCCTGAGGCCATAAATGAAAAACCAGATCTTCTATTTTTTAAATAGCACATACCATAACATCTAGTATCCGCTTTACAAGCTTCCCAAAATATAAAAAATAATCTATTAGCTTCCCTGTAATCTGGATTACCAACATCAATCTTACTCCATTGTAAGTACATGTAATGTGTTCCAGTTATGTATTTTGATTCACCTTGATTTTTAAACCAAAAACCCTCTTCTCTTCTAACAAACTCTTCCTCTATGTAACCAGCATAATCATTTTTAAAATCATTAGGATATTCTCTCCAATCAAAAATAGTTTTTATTCTATTTAACTCTTTTGGATATGGAGTTACCTCCCATTTGTCATGCTTAAATTTATGAATATTTTTAGGTTCTTTAGGTAAAGCTATTTTTAAATTTTGAATTTCTATAACATCACCAATTTGACCTGTTTTAGATATAACAACAACATCATGTTCTTTGTTATACCCGTATTTCCATTTTTTAGACTTATTAAGTCTTTTTAAAGCATTGATCTTTATATGATCATTTACTATTTTATACAAGTTTTGCTCGTACATTATTTAGATCTTTTTTCAGCAAACCCTCCAAAAGCAACTTGTTCTACTTCTTCTTTTGGTTTATTTTCTAATATATTCTCTTCTTCTTGTATTCTTTGTAAAATCTCAAAAGCATCAAATATAGCTAGCTTTTTAGTTGCAGCTGCGTTTTTTAATCTATCAGCACTTATATCTTCATCTGAATCAACTATAGGTTCTTTAGCTACTTTTACTAATTCTTCTACAGCTCTATAACCAGCTTGGATTATATTCTTTTTCTTTTCCTTGATATTCATATTTAATTGCAATGTCTTTAGTTCTAACTCGATACAACCTTTCATTGTTTATAATACACTCATATTCACTACTTGGTGTAAAACCTATCAAGCTACCAACCTCAGGTAAACTTTTGTTTGTATACTTTATAACACCCATCAATGGTTGCTCCTTACTAGTATCAAACATGTCATATGATTCAATTGGTTTAACAAAACAATAATCATCTAAAGGTTGCCATTTATTGTTTTTTTGATAAGCAAAAATTTGATCAATAAAAACAAAATACAAATCATCCTTGTAGTAGCTTTTACTGTCTTTTTCTATACCTTTCACGTCAGTGTACCTTCTAAACACATTGTGGTGCACTATTATAGTGTCACCTATACTTATATCTGTTTTAAATGCTAAAGGCGTAGAAACAACAATAGCTTCTTTACTAACGTATTGGTGTTGAAATATATCTGTATTAAGAATTATACTTTTATCACCAATTTTTTTAGTATTATTATATCGATTGTTTTTAGGTTTTATTATAAAGTTATATATACTCTTCACTAATACTCTAAATTATACTCTACAGCTATTGCCATATTTTTATTAAAGTCTTTCCAAGGAATAACTTCCTCGCCTTTTTTTATATATATACTATATTTATCGTCTCCTTCGATTATATCACAAATAGTATGCCCACCGTAAACCTCTTGGTTCACGGCGTAGTGCATAGCTTCATTTTTATAATCTTTACCAATACTAATTTTTCTGATCAACTGACTCATCTTCTATAGCTTTAATAGTCCCGTCTTGAATACTTACGTTTACTTTACCATATTCTTCTTCCAGTTCTTTTTGAAATTTACCTAGTTCTTCTTGAACCAAAAAAAGCTGACTAAGCATAGTGGCTTTTTGAGTTTCAAGCTGCCCTATGGTTAATTGAGCACTGTTGATTTTTGAAACAAACTCTTGAAGTTTTTTCAGTTGTTCATCATTAATTTTTGATACATCTTGAGCGATGTCCTCTACTTTTACGTCTTTCATTTTATTTAATTTAAATTGTTAATTGTTATACGTCTGTATAATCTTTCCATGCGTCTTCAGCTTTCATAGCTGTGTAAGCTTGAATTACAGGGTTTTTTGCCGTAGCTCCTACACCCATAACAAAACTTCCACTTACTTGCTCGAAGTTGTCGCCGTACTTACCCGCGGTGTCTCTATGTGCTTTATCTTTCCAGACTTTAGCTGTATAATTACCTTGAGTTTGTTTAACTATTACGTCTTCATAAACAGCCTCCGTTTTTATAGACCCATCAGAGTTGTACACGGCAGCTGTTTTTAATTGATTGTTAACGTGCTCATTTGTTGAGTAGCCAACATTTGTAACTTTTACATAAGCATCACTAAGTGTGATTCCTTTGTAAACGTAAGATCCTTTTAATGCCATTGTTTTAATTTTTAAATTGTTATTATTCTATGTTTATATTATTACGCTATTTTCACGTTTTTTACTTTTTAAAACTTTTATATAGTATTGGTATCAATATTCTACCATTATCTTCTAAATGTGTTTTATAATTATTTTCAATATTGTTTAATATTTCTTCTGTAATATCTTCATGTCCCCACCACAGATCAACTAATATAAAGTCGTATTTTTTAGTAGGTGTATACGTAAAAGCATCATGCTCTATGATGTTTATAGAATCATCTATAAAATCTACGTAATCAATTAATTCTTTATTATTATCCACAACATCTACCACACTACATTCTTTTTCTATTTTTAATGTTTCAGGTACTAAACCCAAGCCTAAACCTAATACTAAAACTTTATCATATGTAAAGTCTTTATATAGTTCTTTTATTTTTTCACAATTAACACAGTCACCCAACATTATAACAGCATAATCTTCTGTGTTACTTAAAAAAGTTTCATCACTAAATTTTAATATACTTACACCATCTACTTTTTTCACATTAAAAGAACTGGTATTATGTTCTTGTATTTTATTTTCTTGTATTTTCATATTTTTTTATTAACATAAACCTAAAGTAATATTAGAAACCACTCCAGAACTATTTACATAGAAAACATTAGTGGTGCTAGTACCACTAGATGTAACAGGTCCATTGTACCAACCAGCAGCTGTAATTAAGTTTAAATTATTATCGTATACTGTTGTTCCATTTTGAAATATTCCAGTAAATTTGATAATATCAGTAGGTGTTTGATAGCATGCAAAGAAATTTTTTGCATGTGGACCATCAACGTACCTAGTTGTATATGTAACTGAACTTGTTGTTACTAATTTAGCTTGACCGTAAGACGTTCCAGTGCTGTTAGTCGCGTATGCTTTATAATGATATGCGGTACCACTACTTAATCCAGTAACTGCAGACGTAAAACTTCCAGTACCACTACCAGCAGTAGTATTTGCTACCCCAGAAGCGCCTATAAACAAGCTAACGTTAGATGTTGCTCTAACAAATCCCCTTGTAGTAACCGTAGAACCACCTTGAGCTGTTACGTTACCATTCATTGTAAATCCAGAGGTAGTAATAGAAGACCCATTATTTGTAACTACTGTGGCAAAGTTAGTACCTATATCATCACATATATCTTCTATAAATTGTTCTATATCGCTAGGATCTCCTGCAAAGTTAGTTAACCCTCCAGTGTTATTAGCGTATGCATTATATATATCATGCCTAGTTGTCGTACCATCACTAGAGGTGCTATTACCAAAGGTACCTAAAACAGATATAGTTGTTACCGCGGCTACAGCTTGATTTGATAACGTGCCCATTTTAGCTGTTTCTTCAGCTCCGTTAAAAGCATCATCTCCATCACCATCCGGAGAGTTATCTGTTATAAGTATAATCATTCTAGTTACTCCAGATCTAAAACTTCCCGCTAAACTATTATTTAACACTCTATCTATAGCTGTATCATTAGGCTCAGGAACACCTGAACCGGTTCCTATTAACATACTAGTAGAACTATTTGATGAACCAGCTAAATACCCTATTTTTGTATCAAAATCACTTTTGTTTGTATTAGCAAAAGGTATTACAGCTGATAACCAAATAGTACCTGAGTTGTATTTGTTTGCAGAGTTTAAGTTAGCTACTGCAGTGTTATTGCCAGTCCAATAAGTTGGAGTGCTAGAGTTTTGATCAATTAAAACAGCAGCTAACCTATAATCACCTCCAGATTCTGAAACAACTTTATTTGATATAGCAGCTACGTTAGTTTTCATTACATTTATATGTGCTGGGTTACCTGTGTTCATACTACTAGTGTAGTCAATTAAAAAAACAACGTCCATTGCTTTGTTGCACGGTATAGGTACGTAGTCGTGATCATAAGAGTAAAACTCAGACATACCATGGGAAGTGTTTCCGTCAGGGTGATTTGGGCTTTCTAAATTCGTAGCATCAAAAGTTCCATCAGCAGCGTGTGTTGATAATTTTTGCAAGCTAATTTCACTTGGAGGTGAGCTTGAATTATTGTAATCATCATGTATAAATTCTTTAGCTATTTTACTTAAAGACATTTCTCCACTTCCTGGTACAGCCATTACTTAATTTGTTTTTTAAGTTCTTCTATCTCAGCTTTTAATTCTTTTATGGCTTCAAGTAATATTGGTGCTACACCTTGATGTCTCATAGAAAGCATACCGTCTTCATTTTCTCGAACAAGTTCTGGTACAACCTCTTTTACATCTTGCGCTATAAATCCTATATCTTCTTTTATATCTAGTATACTATCTGATTGTTTCCAATCAAATGTAACACCTTGTAGTTTCATAGCTTTATCTAAAGCTGATTCAATAGGTTTAATATTTTCTTTTAATCTTTTATCAGATGGCGAACCAAAAGCAATAACATCATTGGCTACGGTTAACGCACCTGCTGAACTTATACTAGCTCTCGCGCTACCGTTATTAAACTCCCATGTAGAACTCGCATTGGCATGACCAAAGTAAGTTTTATTACTGTATGATATTATTTGGGTTCTTAAAGTACTTCCAGCGTAAAAAGCAAGCAAAGGATAATCCGTAGCTTGTATGTTTAATGATTTAACTCCGGTACCACCATATGCACTACTTCCACCAACAGTGAAATGTCCTGCAGAACTTATTCTAATACCTTCTGCACCTGCTGTTGATACTGCCCATGTGTCTGAAGCAGGATACCATATACCTGTGTTTTTATCCGTGCCTGGTGTTATCATTGGAAGCGCAGCACTTCCACCAGCACCTGTATATAACCTACTTGAACCAGCTAAACGCATATTCAAAGCATTATCCCAATAACAAGCTACTAAACTATTTGCTCCATCACCGTCTCCTGATTCTCCAATAGATCCATTAGTTCCTATTTGTGGTGAAACATTTTGAGCATTACCGAGTATAATTGCCATTTTGTTACCTCCAGCGCCACTGTCTTGACCACCAATATCATATCCACTAGTTATTGCCCATGTTCTTTGGCTTCCTGTCCAACCAGCAGTACTGGCAAACTCTAGAAACCCACAAGTTGTTAGCCTAGAATTTGTTTGTCCACTATATGGAATACTATAACCAGTAAGTAGTGTTTTGTTAACTGGAGTTGAAGATGCGTTGTTGGCTGTACCTCCTGCTGTTGTTGTGCTTCCTAGCGTAACGCTGTATTGAGCCGACCCATTGTCATCGCCTTTAGCATACAAACCATCACTAGCAGTTAGATGCCCGAATAAATAAGTGTTTTGTGATTTATCAAACCTAACAGCTTGCTGTATATTACCACTACTATCATCAGTCCAAATTTCTATTTGACCACCATGTACTGTTGAGTCAGCGGTAACGAATCTTATGGCAGAACCAAAACTAGAATCAGTGTTAGAATATTGGTAATCTATAGATTTATAATGACCAGTACCCATACCTGCAGCTGTACCTAATCCTGTTAAAAATATACCATCACCATTAGTTCCCGATGCTATTGTTAATTTATTGACAGGATTACCATTACTAGGTGCTCCTAATATAAGACTTTGTGCCACAGTTACATTTCCAGCATTAGATATAATTAAATCTTTTGCTATAGAACCTGTATTACTATTACTTTGTGTTCTAACAAGTTGCAAGTCTCCGTGATTAGATAAAATACCTCTATTAAAGCTAGTACCTTGCCTACTCCATATCATACCACCACCACCAGAATGAGCTGCATCAAAAGTTAAATACTTACTCCAACTTTCACCACCGTATCTTTCATCAACAGCAACATTTGAAATAGTTGTTGTACCATTAAAATAAGCGTTGGTTTCAATAGTTGATATATTTGTTGATATTCTAAAGTTCTTACAGTGTAAAGTTTGTCCATTACCCGTTACTGTTCCACCTGAGGCAGTTGATGATCTCATCCATAGTTCAACTTGATCACCTGGTCTTATTTCATTAATGTCTACATCAAACTGCCTAAGTGCATGTACAGATGCACTAACACCACTAGCTAATCCATCTGGAGATGCACTTGAGAAGTGACCCTGTTTTAAGATATTGCTAGGCGTAGACATTGATGTATTTGTACCATTGTTTCTTGCAACAGCCCAACCCCAGTAATAAGTACCACTAGATATAAAACCTTCCCATTTAACACTTATAGAACCAGCTTTAGAAACTACAATTCTAGCCATTCTTTTGTAAGCAGCGTCGCTATCACCTATAACCTCATCGTGTTCGTGAGCAGCTATTATTTTATCACCAGTATCGTAAGCAACTGCTCTACCTTCTGTTATAACACCAGAATCGTTTACTTCAAATGTTGGTGATCCACCCTGCGAATCAGAAATCCATAAAGCGTGATCATTACCACCATCTATTCTTAAACCATAA
>UEXM01000578.1_pt1 | contig 37447 bp, 34 predicted proteins | sample 1796661 | NCBI WGS metagenome assembly UEXM01 (sample SAMEA4772469, study PRJEB27181) | metagenome
GGATAAACCTTCACTCAAATCAGTCGGACTCCTACTCGGTGTCGGTGCATTAGCCACCTACTTTGCCCCAAAAGGCATGAGGGAGTTCTTCAACAGGCTAAAGTGAAGCCGAACTCTTTATCTATCAAAAGGTTCAAATAACAAGCATGGCTGATGCTACACCAAAGGATGAAGAAGCACGAAAGGCATGGAGAACCCTACTTGTTCCGCTTGTAGGTTCTTCCGCATTTTTCGCTTCCTCCCTCACAGGCGTTATCAAAACCTACTCTAAATACGGTGGACCAAACTCGGCTTTCACCCTAAGCGATTACTTCCTTCTTTCGCTTCCTTTCCTAATTGTTCCTCTCACGCTACATGAAACATTCCTTCAAACAAAGGAGGCCGTTATGGATGCCGTTGAGTGATGTTCTCCCTAATGAACGCAACATGAAGGACACAGACGATAAGGTGTATTTCATATTAGGTATCGGCACAGGTATCTTGATTGGAACGCTTTCAACTTTTGTAGGCAATATCATGACTCATAATTGGATGCAAAAGAATGCCCGACCTTGATTTCAATAGGAACGGTTAAATAGATGAAAAAACAAATATGAATCATGGACTATGAGATTGAGAACCTTAAACCTCTAAATATAGAACAGGATAACTTAATTCTTGATAATTGGTCTAAATACATTCTTTCAAGACGGCAAGCCTACTTTGAAGAGAGGGCTATGATAATTGGACCCGAATATAACATGAATAAGAAGTCTTGGGACATTATCATTGAAAGAGAATGGGGAGTCATGGAAGAGAGGCTTAGAGGAGGTATAGGCGTTGAACAGGAAGTCATGGAGGAGTTTGGTGTGGAGTTCTTTAATGCGAGAGAAGAATTGATTGCTGAAATCATTGAAATGACTTCTCACTTACCTACTACAATCCTTGAGGGAGAGGAGAGGAAGGAATTAAAAATCTATACTTTTGAGGACTTCCTTATGCTATCAAATCAAGGTATTTTTAGAGAGAATACTTTCCTACTTGACCCTCAAAGCAAATGGAAGCGAAAGGTCGCAACTACGCTGATGGACTATGGGTATCAACCAAGAGAAACGATTATCATTGAGGGGGTTAGGCACTATGTCATTGGAAGAACCGAATAGATTGAGTAGGTATGATGAACTAACATCTCAACAATACCTCAATGCGAAACAATTAACTGTTTTGTCGGTTGTTATTCTTTGCATCATTCAACTTATCCCTATTATGATTGAGAGAACTGATACCTTAGAGTGGATGTTGTTAGGATTTACTGCGGGCGTTTCAACCTGTGCAGTTGTAGGTGCTATTTTGGTTCAATATAATGCTGACAAAATTGCGAGCCTTTATAGGAATGCTTTTGATAGAGATTTTTATGAAACTATTCACTTATTTACAAGTATCAAAACTGCAATTCAAACTCAAGCAAAGGAAGATGGAATTGATTATGCTGAAGAAGTGAACAATTTGGGAATCAATTCATACTCCTTCGTCAAGGGCTATTTAGAGTCTTTCAAGGAACACTACAACTTATCTCAAAAAGAAGTTGAGGATGAAATAATGGAAGCCCCCAAATATGAAAATGAGGCGGAGTTGTTCAGTTAAGCAAAACCTTTAAGTCGCAAAACGATAGAGGTATAAACATGAAGAATAAGATTTGGGGCTATGCCCTTATTGGATATTCAATCTTTGCGGGGTTGCTCATTTACATTGTTTGGTCCTCACCCGATAACCCCGATGATGCTTTCAATTTAGTCAAGAGGATGGGTGTTTTTGCATATATTTTAGATTTGCTTCTTTTGACTCCTCTATACTTCATTTACAAAAAAATGAAGAGAGATAAGACCGAAACCCTTATCTATCAAAGCGAACCATAATCCATTAAATAGGTGAAAGTATGGCTAATCAAAATCCACAACCCGAAATCTATACCACGAAGCACTTCTTTAATGGGACTGTTGAGGGGGCTACAAACACTCAAACTGTATTCACACAACAGGCAAATAATGAAGAGGTAAGGATTTACGGTTTCAGCGTTGATATTACTGATGTTGCAGGTGCAACCTACGCCACAAATGTTGATTTTGATTTAGAACTTCAAATCGGGAACTCAAAAGTCCCATTCACACAATTCCCAATCTCTCAAGTTGTAGGTTCGGACACCGATACTTTTTACTTTTCATGCCCTATATTGGTTCTGTTTCAGCAACCAATTTCAGTTAAGGTCATTCAAAGAGGTTCAGCAACAACAACTTGTGCGGTGAAGATTAGCCTTCACGCTGAACTTTCGCTACAACAGGCTAATTGTTTGCCGGGTGAAAAACAATATCCGAGAGCGTGATGAAAAATGGTGAATCAAGACCCCCAACCCGAAGTTTATGAAACAACTCATTCATTTGCGAATGCTTCAGCCCCAAATACTGTGAATAGTCAATATATCAATACATTTCAATCCGCTAATGAAGAGGCGAGAATCTATGCAGTAGGAGTTAAACTGATTAACCCTGCTAACGATGCTGATATTTCAGCATCTTTTTCTAACTTTGAGGTTCAAATTGGTGCAGGTGTGAATCCTGTCCCTACTAACTTCTTTGACATTGGCTATGTGGCTAAGAGCCGAACAAATGTGATTGAACTTTCCTGTCCTGTTGTGGTTAAGTTTAAGCAACCACTAAGAGTTTCAGTTAGATATTATGCACCCGATGGGACTACAACTCTTGGAAGTGCAGTTGATGTTAAGGTTTTCCTCATCGGTGAACTCGGTATTCAAAAGGTGGTGAACTAAGATGGCTAATCAAAATCCTCAACCAACAATGCTCTTTGGAAGATTTGACATTACAGGGACACCTGCCGTTGGAGCAACCTATACAAAAACTATCCTCACACAACAAGCATACAATGAACTTATTTACATCTATGGTGTGCAGGTTCAAATTATGACTGATGCAGGGGCAGTTGTAGGAACTGCAACTGATACTGAATGGGATATTCAAATCACAAGTGGACCAAACTCCGTTCCTACAAACAACTTTTCGGGAAGATATATCTTTGATAGAGAAGATAAAACTCTCGCATTCTCACGCCCTATTGTTGTGAGCCACAGGCAACCTCTTCAAGTTCATATTGAGCGAAAGAGTTCAACTGCACCCACAGGAAACCTAACGGTTGTGGTGAACTTGATTGGCGAACTAATGACAATGGCTTGAGGTGATTAAATTGACACAAAACGATAATCAAAGGGACATTAAACGGGCATACCGAAAGAAAGCCTTTCAAACGGGTTATTCCTTGATTACTGATACTGCTAATCCCACACCAAGACCTGTTAGTTCATACTCAACTGAAACTACACAGGCAACGAGTCCTGTTAGAAACGGGATTGACCCAAGAACATATCAAAAAATGACCCGACCTGCGGTTGAATCTCTTGACTTTACTCATGCTCTTGATACTGCGAGATACCCGTTTCATTTAGTTCCTAAGCCCGATTCTTCAAATGTAATTGCACGACAAAAGTTTGACTTGAATATCGCTTATGACCCTTCAACACCCTTAGTTTTAGGACTTCCCGATGGTGAATATCAAGATGTTTTGGTTCTCAATGTATCGGGAATTGCAGGTTCGCAAACGCCAACAGGTTCAGCGACCAATGCACCTGCACCAATCCCTGCCCTTGAAACGATGGCTATTGCACCTTCCGAAAACAACACCAACAATGAAAACACCCGATTCCCTAACCAAAGTGGTTTGAATAATACTGCCGTTAGTGGAACTGTTCAACGAATGGGTTCGGATGAGATTTACAGAATCGCTACTTTCGGACACACCGAAGGAACAGGAACGGGAATCACCTATCAAATATGGGTTGATGGAAACCTATTTATGGATTGGAGTGATTTTCAATGGTCGCCAATTGTCCCAAGAGTCAATCAATGGAAGTTTGACCAACCGATTACTATTGTTGAGCAAATTGTATTTAGAGTTGTCAATAACACAGGTGGACTTTTGGCTGATACAATTGATACCTGCTTCGGTGGGTGGAGTGAACAATACACAGGCTACACCGATGTTTCATATCAACAATTAACTCCAACCAACAACTGATAAGGGGGCAACTCTTAAATATCGGGAGGACTTAAGTTTCATTAGGTGAGTCTATGACAGGTCAATTTTCGGGAACGGATAAGGGTAATGCAAACCTCACCATTACAGATGGAACTACAACAGGGTTTGGAATCAATAAAATCACCGTTTCGGCAGGGGATTTAACTTCAGCCTCAAATGGTGAAGCCGTTATTGATACATCGGGTGGCGGTGGTGGTGGTGGTGGCGTTTCAAGCATCACATTTGGAAGCACAGGACTCACCCCCAATACTGCTACAACAGGTGCAGTAGTAGTTGCAGGGACATTGGCCTTAGCAAACGGAGGAACGGGTGCGGGAACTGCGGCAGGTGCGAGAACTAATCTCGGACTTGGAACTATCTCAACTCAAGACTCCGATTCAGTTTCAATCACAGGAGGCTCAATCACAGATATTACTGATTTAGCCGTAGCCGATGGTGGAACGGGTTCTTCAACTGCGAGTGGTGCGAGAACGGCTCTCGGACTTGGAACTATCGCAACTCAAGCCTCCGATTCAGTTTCAATCACAGGAGGCTCAATCACAGGTATTACTGATTTAGCCGTAGCCGATGGTGGAACAGGTGCGGGAACTGCGGCAGATGCGTTGAGCAATCTTGGAGGATTACCCAAAACGGCAGTAGTGGAGGTGAAAACTGCCTCTTATGCACTCACCTCAACGGATTCAGGTAAAATCTTCATAGTGGATAATGCAACAGGAGGTCCAATACAGATTGAATGCACAGGAATAACAGGCACATTTACAGTAGGATTTCAATGTGTAGTTATAGCGAGAGATTTAACAAGTGCAATAAATCTTGTTGGAACTGATAGTGGAGTAATAAATGGTTCTGCATCGGCAATAAGCATAACCCCTGCATACAAAGCATACACCCTCATCATTACTGATACATTAACTAATAAATGGGTCGCAATAGGTTGATAGGGTGATTAAAAATGATGCCCTCAATTTATGGTTGTTCATCACAGGATTCCACTCCTCCACCTTCCATAGCCATTTCAACTATAACTTTTCAAACTAAGAGTTATGGGACAACTTTGGATGCAGACCCCTCACCCACACCAATTGCCGCTTCCGACCAAATAACCACCGTCTTAAATGCAGGTAATTCATTTACAGTTCCCACCGATGGATTAGCACAGTATTATTCGGGTTCAAATACCTCCCAACAGGTGTTCCATGTAATGACAGTTGATTATACTGCTACTAATTGGGTTGAAGAGGACTTACCTACTGATGGAAATTGTCAATTTGTCTTTGAAACGACTATGAATGAAGCCCCTGCCGCTTCTCAATTAAGCACATGGCCGCTTCAAGGAAGTGTTCAAGGGGCATTCCTCCCTAATTCCGCAAAAACAAATGGGGTGAGAATTACTACGAGTGAGGACTTAAATCGGAGTGATGTATTCCCACAAAGTCCGATTTTAGGTTATGGTGTTTTCTCGTTGCTTAATGGTGTTCAAGTATTGGTTGATGGCGACCCTGCCGAAACAAATAGCACAGACAGGTTAAACAAAATTGTTTTTGCCGCCCAAAACTTAGGTGCAAACTCTTCTTTTGACCTTGTAGTAAAGGTTCTTTTGGCTGATGGAAGCACAGTTTCAAGCCCTGCCCAAACAATAACTGTTCCTTCGGGCGCAGTTAAAACTAACCTTGTAGCAAGTGCGGCAATCAATTCATACACTACTACAACTGCCGCATACGGTGTGCAATTTGGAGTTCCACCTTTCGCATCTATTCTCCCTGCACAAGTTCTTAGTTCAGCACTTGAAATAGGAAACTCATTCACCACTCCCAATTCAGCGACAGGGGTTGGGATGGCTCAAAGTTTCCAAGACCCACCCGACGACCCCGAATATCAAGTTTTACATTCTTGGTTAGTCAATTTAGATACTTCCGCACTCACTCTATCGGATTACCCTGCAACTAATTTATTAGTTGAATATGTGTTCTCATGGGATGCGGCAATACACAACTTACCCGAAGGAGTTCTTTGGGATGCGGAACAAGGTATTCCAAGCACCATTACGGGTCCTGTTGGGTCTGTATTCACGCAAACTGTCGTGTGGGAGTTGGGTGATACCAATACCAATACTGTGATTCCACAGGCTTCTATCAACTTCCCTGTCGTGGCCGATAGTGAGAGTGATTATCGTCGTGCATGGCGAGCCTATGCACCCTCCGTTGGCGACCCTATTGATGCACCCTACACAGTAAATCTCAAAGTGAGAATACAGAAAACGAATGGTTCTTTTACTGAATCACCTGTTGTTCCTTTGAATATGACGAATGCAGGTGTTGTTCGCATAATGACTTAATAATCATAATTAAGACAAAACCTTAAGTATCAAAAGTTAAAATCTTGAATTATGGATTCTATCAAAATAAGGAAAGTCAAAACGACTGACCTTGAATCAATCTATGAAGTCCATAAAGAAAAGTTCCCAAAACCTGCGAGTCCGAGATACTATGAAAATCTCAAAGCAATTAAATCATCCCCTTTCTATGTCGCCATAGACCAAGATAGTGAAGATGAAAGAGTTGTAGGATTTATCGCAGTTAGAGTCAAAAGAGAGTTTATAGAAGGCGTATGGGACTCTTATATGTCGGTTGCATCACTCGCAACAAGCGTAGCCAAATCAGCACCCTTCACGAATGAGGGGGTGGAGAAACGCCTTATCCAAAGAGTTGTTGATGATTTTGATAATGGTGGCTTTTATGGTGTTTATGCTGAATTGAGGGAGAGTTCAAAAACATCTTTGAAGTGCTTTGAAGAATTAGGCTTTACATTGAAATCAAAGGGTAAATACAAAGACGGGGAACGGAAGATAGTTCGCTACTATTTAGAAGATTTGAAGGAAGTTTCGGGAGATGTTGAAATCAAGCGGATGAACCATAAAAATGTGAATAGGGTTCTTCAACTACATAACACCTACTTAAAATCATCTAAGACAATCAGTTATTATCACAACTTATTGAGGAATCAAGGTGCAATAAATCTTATAGCGGTGGACTCAAGAGGAAGAGTATTTGGATATTTGTGTGCGAGAAGGCAACTGAATAATTCCGATGATAAGAATAGCCGAAGAGATACCCTCAATTTTACTACTATGGTTGTTGATGATAGGGCGAGAGGCAAAGGAATCGGAACTTCCCTTGTTGAAACAATGATTGAACAAGCGAAGGAAGGGGGAATTGAAATCATTAGAGGGGATGTGCGAGAAACAAATGTAGGGGCGAGAAAACTTTATCAAAAGATAGGGTTCAAAGAAAAAGTAATCGGAGAATACAAAGATACAGGTGAGTTGAAATACCGAATCACCAAAAGGTTGAGATTGCCTCCATTATCAACAAGGACAAAACAGAATCTTGAGAGATTTGTTATCCTCATTATGGGATATATGATAGGGAGAAGATTAGATTAGAATAACTTTTCTTGGTTCTTTTCGCCCTCTTCGTCAAAGGATTGACCGACCCAATGTGAAACTAACCTATGAGTTTCACCAATATAATCCGAACACCCATATCTATCAACGAGGTCATTCATCAATGGTTCATACTTCATAACTGAACCTTTAGAAACTGTCAAAATTACTTTACCGGGACACATGACGGTGATGGGCTTCCCACTAAATGAATCAATCTTCTCCTCAATGATTGTGGTGCATTTACCCGTCAAAGAAGGTCGCCTATAACTCGCCCCGCACTTAACACACCTAACCTTTTGTTGCCCGTAGGCTCTTAAATTACCTCTCATATCTCTAATCAAGTGTCGGTTAATCAGTCGGCTTGATTGGTCTTTGTTATTGACTGAAACGAGTGTTTCACCAAGTTCAAATTGAGCCATCGTTTTTTGCCTCATGGATTCAAGAGTATTATAGGGGTTATTTTTAGGGGCTTCCGAGCAATCATTAGTTTTATGAGTGTAGCCAAAACCTTCCATCTCCTTTCCTGTCCCAAGAAGGTTTTCAACTGTGATAATACCGTATTTGCTTGAATCTTTCGCAGGGATAAAGTTTTGGGATGCCTCATAGAACTCAAGAGGATATTCCCAATTAACATCAACATTCAAAGCCTCCTTATCAATCTCGGAAGGAACAATCTTTGTAGTCAAAATAAGTGGTGCATCCATTTGCCCTCCTCTTGTCGTTGCGAGGAACTTTTTGCTAAAATTGATAAGACCATCCATAAGCAACATTACACAATCAATATCACCATCACAATTCCTTCTTTTTGCCGCATGAAAGTAGGGGTGTCCGTAATTCCCCTTCACTTCCGCAACACCAATCAGCCGACAAAGAATTGCTCCCGATGTGTGTGGGGCGAGTCCCATCATCAAATGACCAAACAAATCCTCAATGGATTCAGCACAATAAAATGGTTCAAGCCCATACAATTTCACAAGCATATCGTCAATAAACTTTGAGGCACGAATGAACTTATCAGCGACAAAGGTTGAGATTACAATATCTTGAGGCTTCAACTCAATTACTTCATCGGGTGAATCAACGACATATCCGAGTTCCTTTGCCTTTTCAACCGAAAGACCTATCTCATTCGGCTTGAAATGAGTCATTGTAATATCCACAAAGTCAAATCTAATTGTCCCATCCCTAAATACTGAAATCCCATTATCAAATCTCATAATTCCTTTTGCTAAGTTTTCGGGGATTTTCTCGGCACTTGTCATACCTTTGACTCCTTTTATTGGTGGGTTGCTAACTGCTTTCGCAACTAATTTTGCATCCCTCCACATCTCCCCCCAATCTAATTTTCTTTTTTCAACATCCACAAATGAAGTTTCTTCACCATCAACTACTCCCTTAGTTGTTTCATTACCTTCAGCATCAACTCTAATTCCGATATGGACTGATTCATCCATTGAAACTAAATCAACAATCTTCCTTTGAGAGCCAACATTGAAACCAACAGGGAATAAAGAATGGATGGCGGGCTTCATCTCTCTCATCTTAGCCCCTTCGGGCTTCCCCATCCTCGCCCCAATCCTATATGAAACTGAAGGTCTAACTTGATACTCAACAACCTCATTAACCAAACTAAGAGCCGATTTATCCTCTATACTTCCCGAATAACCTTTCAGTCCTTTGTATGTTGAAAGGACTATCAATGATTTATCTCCCACCAAAAAGAACTTATCTTCAACCTTTTCAACATCAATACAAAGTTTGTATGCTACTTCTAATGCTGAACTATCAATTTCAATCGTGCTATTACATAAAGAGATTTTAATGTTGTTGATTAGATATATTAACTTTTCGGCTGATATGTCGTTAAGGAATGGAACAAATCTTGGGTTTAGACCTATTTCATTCTCCAAAGACAACTTAACTGAATCCAAAAATGATTCAGTAAAATCTAAATCTAATGAATCTAATTGCCTTCGGTAATAATCTTCATTGAATGGACTTGGAATGATGGGGTGATTATTCTCAATAAACTCCCCCACAGGAACTAATATCTCACCTAAATCCCAAACCTTTTCAATATCCCAATCCGAATCCGTAGCCAAGCCCTCATCCATTTCATCCGATGATTTGATTCTTCTCGCTGAACCATCCTTGAATTGAACATAGGGTGCATCAATGTCGGTGCAGGGAGTCAAAACAGTCGCCTTTCCCGGTCTTTCATACTTAATTTGAGTTCCAACGATAATAAATGAGTTCAAAACTTTCATTGTCGCAGGGTGAATTGAAGTAGCGGCTAAACCGCCCAACCTACTTCGCCCATATCGTAATCGGAATCCACCAACCTCCATAGGCTGACTAAACACAGGCCGCCCCGCCAATACATCTCCGAGATACTTGAAACTCGGCTCAACAGTCCCTACATCGTTTGTGTCCTTCTTATTACTCACAAATGACTGAAGCCAATCCCAACCATCAAGATTCAATGCTTCAACATACTTAAGAATCTTGGGGGCTTTCAGCACCAATCCTTCACACATAACAAGGATGCTTCCCTCCCTAACTTTGTTTGTTGGGACTCTCGGCAAATCTCTTTGACCCGAAACTTCCGCACCTACTCCTTCACCATCAATATAAATCGGGCATTGTTTCGCAATAACCTCAAGTTGAGGGTTGCTTGGTCGGTATTGAAGTCCTCTCGCATAAGCACCTACTTCTTCCTTATATCTTTCAACTTCTTCGGAAGTCATGATAGGTGTTCCTATTCGGAACATCCTTCTTAAAATATCACCAATCAATACTGAAAGTGCTTGACCTGTCCCTCCCGCACTCCGAATTGGACCTGCAAATGAAATCGCAACGCAATCCGAACCATCAGCATTCTTCAGTAATCTCGCTGAAACTACTCCTTCAAGTGGTGCAACCAAAATCCCTTCAGTTAAAACTGCGAGTCCCGCACAAACTCCATGATAGATTGCATCTTCAATTTGTTTCTTATTTTTGAACTCTTCTAATTTGGAGAACTCTTCTAATGTGGTTTCCCAATCGGGAATCTCTTTGTATCGGTATGTTCTTCCCTTCATCCCACAGGCAAAGCAATCGTCTGTTTTCCATTCGCCTTTTTTGATTTCACCCTTCCCATTACAAACTTCGCAGGTCTTTGAAACTCCATAAAGATAAGTTTCAGCCGAAACGATTTTTCCAATCTCAAGAGCAACTAATTCTCGGTTGCCCTCAAACTTTTCAGTCAATGCTCTAATTTGATTGGCGGTATCTCTTGGATGCAAAAAGTCCAATAGTTTTTGAGTTCTATCCGCAAGGTCATGTGCTTGAGGAATCTCAACATAAGGCACAGGGTCAAAACCCATTGACCGAGCCTTTCCCGCAATCTCATAGGCTTTATCGCAATCGGATTGGAGATTCTTGAGATATGATTCATAATCCATACTACTCATTTCATCAATTACCTATTTCAATGTTATCCACAGTAAAGTTTAACAGTCAAAAGGGAAGATAGATAGGTATGGTGTCCTACATCCCAAGCATGATGAGAGTGGGTGGATATAACCTATCGGAGTTCATTGTTTATTCAATCAAGGCACACCCACTCGGATTCGTTGCCGTTTTCACAGTTGCACAAGGTCTTTACAATAATCTTAGAGATAGGGGAGTCCTCATCATCAAAAGCAACAAAAGATTCGCATTCATTATCCTCCTCACAACTCTCATAACTGCACCATTCATTATTGATGCGAGCCTAAACTTATTGGATTTTGCTAAAACTAAGTTCGGAGATTTTTCCGAAGATTTTTTCCACTACGCCACAGGGTTCTAACTCTTTGAATATGAACTTAATTCACCCACACAAATAGGACAGGTCATTGGTCGCCCATCAGCATAGTGCGATTCAGCACCTAAAACGAGTTGGTGTTTGCACTCGGCTCGGTATTTATCCTTTCCGAAACAGAACTTACATCCTTCATCTTCCATGAAACAATGCTGACAACAAAGTTCGGGGCAAACTTTACAAGCAACTAATTTTGTATCGCTATACGGTCCTTCCTTTCTCCCGCATTCAATACAATTATCCGCTTCAAATGATTCAGCCCTTTTTCGGGAGTCTAAATATGTCAAGGGTGAAATATCTCCAACCAAAGTATTATCCATAAAATCTTTGATTTTGGGATTTTGCTTATGACAGGGAGATAATTTGATTGGTGTGGTGGTTTTTGTGTAATCACTCCTCATAAATTGGCTAAAGGTCATTTTAGCAATAGCATCTAAATCCTCACCATCAACATAGCCTGTTCCTCCGAGATTTTCTTCCCAAACTTGAATATAATCCCTACAAACTCCTTCAAGAGATTTTGGATTCCAAAGGTCAATGTCGCTCTCCCACCTTTTCTCATAGAAGTTTCTATGTTTGCACCCTGCATTATGGATTTCATAAGGAACTTTCTTATTCCAATCGCACATTAAATATGCTTGAGATTCACCTTCGGCTTCAAAAGATTCAGCCGACTTTTTGACTTTTAATTCTCCCTTGAGTTTGAATCGCTTTTTGAAATCATTGAAACTCGCACTAAGGCTCGGCTTATTCCAAAGAACCCACCTTGATAATGCACCTGCGGTTGTAGGGTCATTCCAATCTTCCCTGCCGTTGTTGTGCCTATCAAGATACCTTTCCATTCTCTCTTTGTCGCCATGCTTAGTGTAATCACTCATTCCCCTCGCCCCAAAATGTGTCGTTTTGGTTTTTTCATCGGGATAGGTGAAAATCGCCATGAGTTTCTTTTCTTTATTGGTGCTTCGCTTTATCTCCACCGAAGTTGGCTTTCCTTCGGCTTCAAAGGTTTCAGCCGTGAACCATGCAGGTATCATGCCTCCTTCAATGATTTCATCCCTCATCCCATACACCTTAGCCCTTCGCTTTCTATCCTCTTGATACTCAATAGCCCTGCTCAAGCATTCTCTTGAACCGCAGTTCCCACATCTGTTTCCTCTCTTTCGGTATCTCGTTGAATAGGTTGGTCTTTCTTCAAGGGGAAGGTCATTGTATCTTTGACAAAAATATCGGTCTTGGCGATAAATCCTATTCTCTCTTCCCATTTCTATTCTTTCAATTTTTTCCTTCGCTTCTATTTCCCTCATCGTTTGCTCTTTTGTTCCCACCAATTTGCTCTTTTGTTTCCACATCCAATCATCAAGCCAACCCATCGCCTCTATTGCTTGTTTGGTTGGTTGTTTGAGAGTATCACCATATCTCCTTGAAGAACTGTAATATCCTCCGTAGGTTGAGGAATCATCAGCCTCCAAAGACAATTCATCCCTCCACTCAATGTCCTTTTTCCAATCATCCTTTCTTGGTCGCTTCGGGTCTTTCTTATTCCAATTGACCTTTTCTCTCCAAGTATCATACTTTGGCTTCAATTTTTTGAACTCTTTATCAAGTCGGTTTATTTTTTCAGCCTCAAAAGCAGTTTCACAATACTTTCTATTCAAGCCAAATGCCTCATAAATGAGGTGAAGAGATGCACCTGCAACGAATAGACCTGCATATCGCCACCACTTCTTATCCGTAATTCCTTTGAGTTCAAATTGCATCAAAGTTGCACCAACAACGAAAAGGGATGCACCAATGACACCTGCTTCGGTGAGTAATCCATCTCTCAAAAATCCACTTTGGTTGTTTTGGTTTATAACCTTTTCCTCTTCAGCCTTTTTTGTAGCCACATAAGTTGGCTTTCCTCCTTTGTATTTTGGATTATTCACAGCCTTTCTTTTTCTTTTCACGGCATCATCAAACGCCTTTTGCCCTCCCTCTTTCCAAAGTTTCTTTGCTTTGGACTTTGGATAGCACTTTGGATAGTCTTTTTTCCAATCCGACTTCTTTTGATTGGCTTTAGGTCGCCCACATTGAACCCATTTGTCCTTATCGGGGTTAGATTTTGAAAGGTCAATCCATTCTTCGTCAAACCACTTCGGTAATCCCGAATCTTTTGGCTTTTTGCCTGTGTAGGCTTCTTTCCCTTCCCCATGCTTCTTTGCATAGGCTTTTTTATATTCGGAAACTAACCAAGAGTTTGCATAGATTGAAGGATAAACTTTGAACTTCTTTTTCGCCTTCTCTTTCGTTTTGGCGTAAAGTTCTTTATCCTTTGGTTGTGGACTACTCATCAACCCACCTCAATTTTTTGCTGATACTCTATCATCTTCGGGAACTGTTGTAATCTCTTCGGGAAGAGGAAGATAGACGATTGGAGTTTGGTCGGGGTCGCCTGTTAGTGAGAATCTAACACTCAAAAGTTCATTGGTGTCAATATCTCTCACCAAGTTTAGTTGAATTGAGCCTTCAATGTAATGAACAACTTCGGTCTTGATTCCCAAATCTTCATCAACTAAGATTCCTTTTGGCTCTCCACCATAGCCTCCATCATGAACAAAGGTGATAGCAAAATCAACAACTGTGTTCAGTTTGTCAATCAATTCGTCAATCTCTTCATGGTCATGGTCGCCTTCGGATTCAAAAACTCCCTCCACAACGGCATAGTCCAAAAAGTCGGAAAGTTTGTCGGCATCGTTGCGAACCACCGATAGTTTGCTTTTCCACCATTCGGGATATTCTCTATTCTTATCGGCTTTGTCATGGATTCGCTTGGATGCTTCCGTGAGTTTGTGAGCATCGGACTTGACCATGTAGGAAACAGGTCTTGATTCAGCCTCTTTCTTCTCCTTATGCTCTCGGATTCCTTTCGCAACTGCGTTTCCAACCGCCATTTCCCAATCGGAGATTTCACCGTCATTATCTCTATCGGCTTTTTCGGGGTCAAAGTCGGGGTCGTTGCCTTCACCCCTCTCCTCAACAATCATTTCAAAGAATGCAGTTGTCAAAGGCTTATCTTCTTTATTCCCATTAGTTGAGATTAAAACATAATCTTCCATTTCAGCATCAGTCATAAGTGGGAGTGCCTTTTTTAATAGTGGATTCCATTCGCTCGCATCGTTAAAATCTGTTTTAGCCTCCCTCCCATCAATTGCCTTTTCAAATCTCTCCTTAGCAGGTGAATATAGCCCTACACCTCCTTTTGGATAGAACATTCTTTTGCGTATTTTATCTCTCCGTTCATTAAAGGCTTTTTCAGCCTCCTCTTGGGATAGTTTCTTTGCATTTGGTGGCTTTTTGAAACCAAAACCTGCACCACTTCTTGACAAAACCTCCTTAGCATAATCTCCATGTTGAGAAGCATCAAAATCATCACCGACATAAGGTGCTAAAAACATGATGTAATGCTCATTAAGGAACTTAAACTCAAACATCAAAGGATATTTAGGCTTCCCACTAATTCTCACTTCCGTTGTAGGTGGTAATCTCATCAGCATTGAATTGAAAACATCATAGTTGTAGGGTGTTCCGTCAATCACAAGGTATTTATTTGACTTTCCAAAATTATCTTTTAGGATAAGAGGTTCATAATCCTTTGCGAGTTTCCGAGTTATCAAATCAAAGGGCATGATAAATCCAACAACATCCGAATCTTGATAGTTGGTTTGCTTTAGAATGTGATTCAGCCGAGCATCCTTTACACTCTTCAAGAACAAACCTGCTATATGAGGGTTATCAAATCTTCTGTATGTTCCTTCTCCCTCTTCCTCCGAAGAACCCTTCATCAATTTAGGCATCCATTGTGGTCGGTTGTTGATGTAGTATTTATCATCCCCTTTGGCTTCAAAAGTTTCAGCCCCTTTTTCATCCTTTTGTTGAATCGCTTTGAGCCGATAACAAGCACACATTGGCTTCTTTGCACTACAATCGCTTCCAAGAATCATGCAAACACAAGGCGTTTTCTTGGTCGCCCCGCAACAACAGGAATCCTTTTGAAGTTCTAAATCGGAAACTGATTCAGCCCCAAAACTATCTTTGGAGGCATCGGGGAAAGACTCAATCATTGGCGACAGGGATATACTTCGGAGAAGAGTAGTATTTAACTCAAAGGTTTCATCATCAAAAGACTCCTCAACAAGAAAAATGGCTTCATCCTTTTCTAACTTTTTGCGTTCTCGCTTTGCTACTGCTTCGGCTTCTTCATAAGAATCATGAAGAGAGATATAATTGGCGTATTCATGACCTTTTGCGAACTTCCCCTTCATCACATCATATTGAGTCTGTTCGGCTTCAAAGGTTTCAGCATTCAAACCATAATCCCCCTCAATGAATCTATATTTGATTCCTTCCCTATCAAGCCGATAAAGGATATGGTGAGGGACACTATCACCATCGGGAATGACCAATGCTTCAGCCTCCAATTTCAATAATTCTTTAGATGATGAATACATCGGCAAACCTGCCTCATATTCTCTTCCACAAACCATACATTCGGCAGGGTAATATGTCAATTCCTCTTCATCATCATGATAGATAGCACCTCCCCGATGATGCACTCGGATATTTTCTTTTGTGCAACAATCTTTATATCCTTTGATACTATGCTCGCCCGTTCCCCCACATGAAGCACATTCATCGTCAATCTCTAAGCGAGAGTCATACAGACCGCCCGTTCCATAACAATCTCGGCAATCTGCTTCAAAGGTTTCAGCCTCACTATTTTCTAATGGATTAGCAGGGTCTATACTCCCATCTTTAATTCCTCTCATGTATTGCTCAATAATGATTTCTTTCATATCGGGGTGATTATTCCAAGCATATCTTAATTTGAAGTAAAGATATTTATTTGGATTCGCAATTCCATCACCCCAATACGGGCTTACATCTTCATGAGTGGTATAGTCAGCGACTCTTGACTCAATAGTATCTATTGCTTGTTGCCTTAGTTTAGAATCATCATCGGCTTTGAAGGTTTTTGAAATCCCATCATATTCACCTCTCTTGTATTTTTTCCACAATTCAGCAATTTTTCTCTTTGAGTAGGGATAATGTTCTTCATTAAATCTTTTCCAATCATCAAAATCAGCACTACTGATTCTTACAATCTCTCTAAAAATAGTTTCCTCACCATTGAAGGTTTCAGCACCTTTTTGGTTTAATTTGCGAATCTCACTAACCGCCCACTCAAACTCCCCCCTACTTTGAGTTGATAGCATAATCTCTTTTAGGAGTTGCCGATAGTCTTTATCACTTAGAGATTCAGCCCTAAGCGATTTTGACAATTCATTTCTTTGGTATGGAGGAAAATTAGGTTCAAAAATAATCTCTTGGATTCTAAATCCATAATCTTTGCCTCTTCCCTCATCTCTTTGCTCGGCAACTCTCGCAAAATCATAAAAGGTTCGGTTAGCAGGTTTGATTCCCATAGCCATTTCATAGGCTCGGTTAAAGTGATTGTCCGAACAGGCGAGAACATCATGCCCTGCGTATGCTTCGGGGGCTACAAGACAACCCCTTTCAGCATCACAAAGTTTCGTGCAAACCCAACATCTTTCGGTTAGAGCATCAGCCATAAAGTTGAATCGTTCTTCTTGATATTTAAGCCTGTCCCTCATGAAAAGTCCAATTCATCGGCTAAATCATATTCAACCCGGATAACTTCGGGGGCATCTTCGGGATAAATTGAAGGTTCATCATCTCTAAGCATGAAGATTTGAAAATCCCCAAGCGATTCAACTTCACCGAGAGAGCCAATCGGGATAAACTCAATCTCTTCGGGGATGAAATTATCATCAACACCATAGTTTGCAGGTGTTTTGAGGCTCACATCATACCTACTCAAGAGTTGTTCTAATCTTGAAATCTCTCCCGAATCAAGTCGCCCTGTGGCCGTTGAGTGTGAAACCACATCGTCATTGTTCAAAAACTTCTCAACCATATCAGTTTCAACTATGTTTGGCGTTTCAAGTTGCTCTTTCAAGGCATCCATAATGAGTGGGACATAGTATTTTCCGATTTCACCCTTTGTTAAGGTTGAAAGGAAGTTGTTGAAATCCACTTGAAACCAAATAGCAGTATCGGCTTCGGGAGATTTAATGTCCTCATCTTCAACTGTTGGTTGTTCATCTTCTTGACCTTGAGATAGATTCGGTGGTAAAGCCCCCGAACCTTGAACATTGTCGCCAAGTCCTGTAATTCGCCCATAAACAACGATACTGTGCTTGAAGAGGGGCAAAACATTAAGTTCCCACCTTCTCGCACCTCTAACGATGATTGGGACTCCTCCAACGGTTTTCCGAGCCATAGTCCGAACTGTTGTTCCTACGGCTTTCGCTGAAGCGGTGGCTGAATATCCTCTATTCATGTGAAGGATAAAGGCATTGATTCTTTGTTGCATACTCGGAATAACTTTCATCCTTCCACCTCGCTTGAGTGTCCTAATGCCTTCAAGCCTCATGTAGTTCTTGACTGTTCTTCGGCTTGTTCTCGCTAATCTTGAAGCCTCCATGATACCTGCGCCATCTCTCATCATCCGATTGATAGCGTCTAAGGCTCTTTGCTTGACTTCCTCTCGCATAGTCCTCAATCCCCTTTAACCTATTTAGCCTTTCCTACTCTTCAAAGATACCTACACGACCAAGATTAGATGAAATCAACCTATGAAGTTTGAAATAGCCATCCTTTTGAACTGTTGCACCCACAACGAAGAACTTGAAATAGCCATGCTCTTTCACATACTCCATCATAGCACGAACAGGGTCGGGAGGTCTTGATTCCCAATTCCCATGTATTTCAGCGAGAATCTTATATCGCAAATCCCAATCAAGTTTTGTGATTCCCTCAACAAATCTCGGATAGTAGTAGGTTCTCAAATAAGCCCAAGTTTGGACTTCCGCTTTTGTTTCTTTGGTCATAAGTCTAATCCCTCCTTCCAATCGGGATTCACCATGTATGTTCCATCATCAAACCGAGTAATCGCTTTTAGTTTGGTCAAGTTCACAATCTGTTCATTAGAGATTCCACACTCCTTTTGAATCTCCTTTTTGTTGCTCCCAACAGGACACTTTTCAAGAATAAGGTCAAAGGCATCAATTGTCTTTTCATCAACTCCTTGAGATATGGCCTTAGTTGGGAACTTTTCAGTCAATGTTTGAAGCGATAGTTCAAAGATTTCAGCCGCAGTAATGAGGTGCGTCATGCTTATCTCCTCATCACCCATCAACCGAGCAAAACCTCTCACAAGGTTCGCAAACTCTTGATACTTCCTGTTATCAGTTGCAGTTCTAATGCAAAAGGCATCTCGGAATTGAGGCTTCTTTTCTAAATCATCATAAGTCCCATTGATAGAACCCATGAAATGTCGCAATTTAGGGTTCATAGAACTTACATACCGAAGATATTCTCGGAAAAACCTTCTCCACTTATCAATCTCTTCAGCAATCTCGGAGTTGCTAAAATCGCCATCCATAGCAGATATAATTGCATTCCGAATCATATTGGTTGCTTTCCCTTCGGATAGGGAAAGTTGCGTGAATATGAGTGATAGTCTTGAGATAATTTGAAAGGTGTATTTTCCAAAGGCATCCAACATCACTCGCTTCTCATGATTTTCCTCATCGTAGTAGTGCGGTGGATTGCCTAAGAAAAGAAGGTTCAATGTTGTTTCTCTTTCAACATCCAAAGCCCCCTTTTGCATTTCAATCTTTCCATTCGCCATCATATTCATGAGTTCACCAAAGGTTTCATCATTCCATGTTTGAAACTCGGAAACTGCAACCCTTTCATGATTCATCTTCGGCAATAAGCCAATCTCAATCGCATTCAAATCATCTCCCGACATAGCACCAAACAGACCGGGAATAGTCGCCATCTTTCCCGAACCTGCCCTTCGGCATGGGACAAGTGGTTGAATGACTCTCTCAATCAAATGGTCTTTTCCCTCACCATGACTTGAAACGATTCCTACATGAATCATGTCTTGTTTCTTAGTTGGTGAAAGACAATAAAGCAAAACTGCCTTCTTCAAGAAGTCTAAGGCATAGATTTCAGCCCAAAGAGTATCATCCCTCATCATCAATTTGAGAGGGTCGGTGTTGTATTTTGCACACAACTCCTTGAACTTTTTGAACTCCTCAACAGTCATTTGGGACTCTTTGAATCCTTCATCTAAATCAGCCGACTCAACAAGGAATACTCTTTTAGTTCCATTGTTGATGTATTTACCCTTTACCTCAATTCTCTTTCCTTCTTTTTGGCTTTGAGCAATAATCACAAGAAGGTCGGATAACTCATCATCACATAAACCATCGGGGAGATACTTCTCTTCCGCATTATGAGCAATACATTGAACCGAATACTCACCATCGGAAACAACAAACTCAATAAGGGCTTTGTCTTTGCCCGCCTTTTTGTTTGTAATTCCTTTGATTGAATACTTGATACAGAATCCCGAACCCTTTTGGGTGTTGCCGAAAATGTTCCTATCATGAACATCCTTCATGCTGATGGTATAGTCCCGATACTTAGTTGAAGTCAAGAATACAAAATCTTTCAACTCTTCGGGTATTTTATCAACCATGTTTATCACCAACAACTTAGACCTATTTAACTTCACCGCCCGAATGAGGGGTTCGCCTCCCCTTAATCAAGCGTATCTAAAATACCTCAACCAACCCGAAGGTCTATTGAGATTATGAGATTTGGTGGTTTGCCCGCCCGTTATCCCTTGACTTAATTTTGGTCTTGGGCTTCAAGTTGGTCAGCAGGGACAGGAGGAACTACAACATCCTCTCCCGATGAGAGCAACTTAGCGGAGAATCGGTTATATGTTCTTCCGTTTCTTCCCTCAACCTTGTGTCGCACAAACTGAACTTCAAGAGGATAAGAGCCTCCATTGTCAAGAGAGTTTTGCACAAAGTTCTTCATGTGTTCCTGTTCATAGCCTGTTAGCCACAGGGTTTGCCTTCGCCCTTCGGAGGGTTCAATTACTCTAACTGCGGTTGAAACGCCATATTGACCTTCAATACCTTCGGTAAATCCTTCAATAATATGTCCTTTCATCATCTCACTAAAACCTGTTTCCTCGCTGATAGGCAACTTAAGGGTATCTCGGCTAACATAGTTCCGAGTTTCACCTCCGTTGTTCTTTTGTTCCTGTTGCACTTCCGCCAAAAAAGCCTCAATTTCATTATTTACTTCACTCATTTTTCTTCACTTCCATTTTTTTGTTTTTGTTATCATCCCGATTTTGTTGTGGGACAATATCAAGTTTGTGCGGTGAAGTATATGAAGTTTTGCCTTTTCACAGAAATAAGTCATTCAACTCTCTAATTGAAACTTCAGTCCACCAACTCCCACTTGTTTCCACATCATCATTTAGCGACAAAATCTCATTTTCCGAATCATCATCTATTTGGGATGCCTCTTCAGTATCGCCTCCCTCTTCAACGGTTTCTTCAGTAGGGAATGTGCAATTTTCGGAAAAGGTCGCCCCAACTGATTCTAATTTTTCGGGTGTTATATTGCTATTAGAAAAGTCCACACCCTGCGATACAGTTCCAAAGGTTGCATTGGTGAAGTTGTATCTTTCAAATAAACCGTCAATTTTTCCGATTTTAACAACTGCATTCTCAAAGTTGCTAACTCTTCTTCCGAACTTAAGTGTGGAGTCATGTGTGATATACAATTGGTCTATTTTTGAGTCTTTGAAACTCAAAGCAACGATACAATTATTAAACTTTAACGCCCCAATTTCACTATCTTCAAATCTCACATCCATTAAACTGCATCCGCTAAAGTGTAAGTAAGACTCATTAGAAGGGTCGCTAAATCCTCTCGCCCGTTTGAAATTAAACTCAACATCATTCAACATGGCGTTATTGAATGTTGATTCCATTGAATAGTTCTTAAATGAGCAATTATTGAAGGTGCATCCTTGTATTGTGCGTGGGAAGGTATATCTATTGCTTTCAATTTCTTTTTTCCACTCCTCTAACTTTGGGTGTCTATTATTCCTACTGAAAAATCGGTATCTCCTTAAAACTCTTCTTGAATTAGAGTCGCCCGAATAACTGAACCTACTTCCTGTTAAGTTGCACCTATTGAAAGTAGTGTTTTTCATATCAATATCTGCAAAAAATGACCGAGAATATCTTGGACTCCATTTTGTTTTATTGAATGTGCAATTTGAAAATTGAACCTTATCCATTGTAGCCATGTTTTGCATCTTCACCGCATCAAAATTACAACCCTCAAATCCAATGTAAAGATTTTGATATTTGTAATCTTCAAAAATGTCTGTTTCACCCCTCAATGCTTCTGTTCTATACTTTGCGTTTGAATAGGTTGTTCCTTCCCATCTTGATTCTTTGAAATTAACTTTATTGAATGAACAATTCAAAAAATTAGGATTTTTGACGATAGAATCCAATTGTTCAAGTGAGAGGTTTCGGTTTCTAAACACATTGTTGAAGATTTGAACCCTCCAAAACTTGATAGATTCAAAATAGGAGTCCATTATGAGATTTCCACTAATGGAGGCATCAATAAAATTACTGCTAATGAATTGGGATGAATTGATTGTGTTATTCTCCATCCTTAGCCCTCTCAAGATTGAATCCTTAAACTCACAACCAACGATTGAACCATTATTCAATCTGTTGGCGTAATCAACATCGTTAGCATTTAACTTGAACTTGGAGTTGAGCATATCATTATTCTCAAATCTTAGGTATCTTTGCATGGTTAAATCAATATCACAATCCTTAATTTCATTTAGGGTCATATCTAATCTATATGTGCCGGGAATACTTGTCATTCTTACATCTTCCAAGTATGAATAATCTAATCTCGTTCCCTTGAGCCTAACTTTTGTATCTTTCAACCACGCCCATGACCTTAGTTTGGAAGCATAAGTTTTTGGCTTCGGAAAATTGTAGGGCGATAATGAATGATTCATTGTATTGGGAGGAACAAATACGGAATCAAAACTTTCATCATCCGATAACTTTCCAACCTGCTTTAACCGTTCTTGATTGGCTCTATACCAATCATTCATCTGTTTATTGTCAGTCATTTAGCCACCTCCTCAATGATAGCCTTCACATTCAGCCCCGAACCCTTTAACAACTTCAACGGAGTTCATATTAAGGGATGTTGAGTTGGATTTAATTCTCTTGATTGCGAAAACTGCGATTAGACCTGCAACTGCAAAGCCGAGAAGAGTGGGAGCGTCTTTCAATGATTCGGAATTGAAAGTTTTAGCCCCTTGAAGTGGTCCTTCAATATCAACAATCCCCATGAATCCGTATTTTCCGAGTGCTTCTTGAAAAGCGAACCAATCAATATCCATTTGATTCTTTAGCGTGGTTGAGCCATCGTCAAGTTGAACTGATTGATTTTGTCCGTTTTGTGCAGTTATTTGTTCCCCATTCACATTAGGGTTTGAATCCTTCATGGCTCTTAGAATTGTTTCTCTATTTGGGAATACAAGGATTCGGCATCTGTTGTGCATAACTGATTGTCCTGTATTTGTATCAGTTTGCTTGTGAGGGAATACAAGGAATTGAACAATATATTCATCATTATCCCTGCTCTTGACGAACTCCCTACAAATATCGGTGGATGAAAAAAACTGCCTTCCTGTGTAAATCTTCCCATCCTTTAATGGGTGTCCGTGAATAGTCCATTTTCTTTGAACTTCGGTATAGCCATTCTTCTTCTTATCTTCAGCACCCTTCTTTTCGGGAGAAACCTCAATTTTACTCCTTCCTCCGTAGGATGGCTCTCCGAGTTGATATACTCCATCAACATCATAAACATAGCACATCCATTCTCTTTGCTTGTTAGTATCATCGGAATATCTCTTCATATCCATGATTGCCTGTTCGGAAAACTTATTCCATTCATTCAACCAAGTTTGCGTCATAACCTAAACACTCACTTCTTGATAATTAAGAGTGTTGATTAGATGAGAGGTGTAGGGGGGGAGGGGAAGGGGGAGGAATCTCCCCCGCCTACGATTTGAATAATTCAGTTTTGCCTGTTAAATCTTTCTATCAAAATCACTCATCAACTACAAATGAAACTAATGATTTAATTGGCTTAATTGTGTTTTCGGCAGGGATAATAAGGTCAAAATCTTCATCATTCATAAGGTCTATTTCAGCCTCCGAAGGATGATTCCTTGATTCGGCATGAGTTTCCCAATCATTCGGATAAGTTTCTTTCAACCTTTCCACTTGAAGTTCATCGTCAATATCAACCTTAATCAAAAGCCAACCATCCGACTTCAACTTTTCAACTTCATTAAGATACCTAATATCATCAACAACAACAAACTCTTCATTAGATTCATTCACCTTTCCCTTTAGAACATCAATCCAAATATCGCCATATAACTTCTTTCTTCCGCCATCTCCAACTTTTTGATAGGCTTTTCTATCTTTGTAGCCTTCGGGAATATCAAAAAGAAAATCGGCAAAATCCTTCACCGATTGAGCGAGGCTGAACCTTTTGAAATGCAATCCATCACAAAGAGCATTAGCCAATGTGGTTTTACCCGAAGCCATCTTTCCACAAATACCTATTTTCATTCCGAAAAACCTCTATAATTTTCAATGCTCTCCACCACATATTTAGGCATTTCGGTTGCGAGAGAAGTTCCCCACCTTTGATTATCAAAAAAACTAAGGAATTGAGGGTCTATGATGTAGGTATCTCCAACATCCTCTTTACTTCTCACAACTCTCCCGCACATTTGCGTTAGTAAATTAGCCGTTTGTGATTTATACCATTTAGGATTCATTTCAGTCCTCTTCTTAACTTGAATATCTCCGAGCGAGGCGAAAGGCACTTTCACGATTATACAGAATGATACATCTTTCCCGTCATATCCTTGATTTGCGTATGTTGAAATGAGAATATCATCCGAATCCATTGAATTGAATGACTTGAAATCTTCCTCTCTTTGCTTGGATTCATTTGAATGTGTCCTTATCCTTCTCGCAACTATGGGAAAATGAGTGTTGATTGCATCAATAATCTCTTCTTGATTTGCTTTGGTGTAGGGGAGAATCAACCCCTTTTTCCCTTTGTATCTCCACGCTATCTTTTTGATGGCTTTTGCAGTTTGAAAATAATCCATCTCCGATTTTGAATTGTATGAAAGGTTTCCACCAACTATATGTGTGTAAATAGGTCTATTTTCAATTGGGAATGATGAATAATTTATTCGGATAAATGTGGTGCTATCCGAATCAAGACCTAATTCATCACGGAAAACATCGGCATCACCTATTGTTGCACTAATGAATAACCTTTGATTACCTGCTGAATGTATAACATCTTCAGCATAAGTCTTGACTGATAGAGGCTTAAACTTGATTCTTGATGGGTTCAATTCATCATTCTTAGTCCAAACCCAATTTTCCCAATCGTTCATTTTTTCAGTTAGGAGCATGACTTTTTTAAGTAGGATGTTTGCTTCTTGAATGTCATTTTCGGATATTTTTTCATTCGCTATCCGAAAACTCAAGGTCTTGGATAGATTTTGAAAATACATTTGAAATACCTTAGCCGACATACTCCATACCCGATTATCGGTGTTTTTATTGATTGATGGGATATTAGGGAAGCCTAATGAATTACTCTTGGGACTCCATGCTTCAAGCATCCTATTCCTTCTTTCGGTCTTATGGTTATCGCCTTTACATTCTTTCCTTGTAGGCACTCCAAAAAACATCTCCAAATCGGATAGGGTGAAATCCAATGAATAATGACTCATCAAGGCCGACTCTAAGTTGTGTGCCTCATCCACAATCAACAAATCTCTTTGAAGAAGGTTTCCTGTTGGGTATGCTGAAGCCAAATAATTCATATTTGTGAGGAAAAAATGAGATTTTGTCGCTACTGCTAAATCCGAAAAATACCCACAAAAATTGCTTGAATTATCCGAAAAAGATGAATCCGAATCGTGCAATTCTTCAATTGAAAACTTAAAACTGCAATTGAAGTTTTTAACCTTTGTGCAGGGGGCATTATCCGAAGTGCAATTATCCGAATGAATCACTCCCGTTGCCTTATAATCTTCAATGGCTTTCTCAAGAACTTCAATATCCTCACAATTTACAGGGACATTAAGGTTGCACTTGTAATTTGACCTTCCTTTGACGACCTTCATTATGGGTAATTCTTCGGCATATTGGTCTTGAAGCCCCTTTAAGTGAGTCAAAACATAAGTTGGTTTCCCCGATATTTGAGGGATGAAATATGATATTGCCGACTTCCCCGACCCTGTTGGAGATTCAACTATGATATTCTTAGTTCCCTTTGCTAACTCCTCAAGAATTAAAGGAATAATTTGCTTTTGCTCAATTCTTGGACTAATGAATGGCTTCATACCGAACCAATCGGCTACATCATATCGTGGCTCGGTTTTCGGATAAACTTCAATCAATTTCAAAATAACCACTCCATCGTTTTCGGTTCAATTAAACAAACATGAGATACCTTTATTAAGTATTCTATCCTCCTTGATAATATGGGGAAAAGATTCGGACTAATTGAAAGCCATGCTAATGTGATTGATGGATATATGGAGGGCAAAAGACTTCCTATCGGTTCACAACAACTGATTTACAATCTTTATGATGATTTTAAGAGGGGAGTTCCGAGCCGAAGGCAGGTGGGAACATACCTTAAAATAAATCCCAATTATATCTTCATGATGAAGAAAGGTGGAGTTAGACTTTACATTCACTCATCATCACTTGAATCTTGAAGGTATTCAGTTAAATGCTCGGCAACTTCTATGCCCTGCTTTGCTATCGTGGTCGGGTGTGCATACAATTCGGCATACACCGTTAAAATATCCTTTTTGCTTTCTTGACTCAACTTCTTCGTCATGAATAACCATCCTCTTATGACCTATATTAACCTAACCAAGATATTTAGCGAGTTCATCAATATCTAAATCATTCCATCTCTTGATAATTTCAAGCATGATATTTAGTTGAGGCAACATATTTTCAGTTTCAACATTTTGCTCTCTCCTCACTATTTCACCATTAACCATATAATTTGATTTTTGGATGAAATAGCCCTTTTCCATCATAGATGAAACAATGATTCTCGCCTTGTTTGCATTCTCTTGAGAATCAAGAGGTATTTTGATTTTTTCAATTCCTTCATCCATGACTCTTGAACCATCTCCGAGTGCAATCATCACATACTTTTCGGGGTCAGTTTCCAACAACTTCATTAGTTCGGCATCTTCTAAACCACTATTCTTTTTTGCTAAATCAATGAGATTACCTACTGTGATAATTGACAACCTTAGAGGATTATTCATGACATTAAACATCACAAAATACAAATCATCTAAATCTTCTTCTCCATTCATCTCAATATCGCTTTCAATTAGGACTTCAAAATTATTATTCAGCCCAAGTTTTACTTTTCCAATTTTATTCATTAACATTCCCCACAATTATATCCGAATCCTTTCTCCTCAATATCAAAGTCTTGATAACAATACCTACAAACTCTAAATCTCCATCTCAAAGCATACTTTTTGCTAATCAATTTTGCTTGTGTCATTGATATTGGCTCAATGTTTTGAATCAATCCTCCTTCAACTTCGGACAACGCCTTTTCTTTGCGAAAGGTGTTGAGATTCATAAAGTGAACTTGTCCTCCATGCTATTTAAGCCTGTCGGTCATTAAGCAATTTTTCAGTTTCTAAATCCAACATAGCGAAAGCCATCTCGGATAAGGCATCATAAATCTCCTCAATGTTTTCGGGATTTGATACCTTTGCAGTAATGTTTGCCTTAGCCCAATTGGACTTCCCTCCCTTTCTAATCTCCCTTGATGGACCAAGATTGATTTCAAACTCAACATTACCCAACTTCAATGAATTGAACCTTTCATTGGCTACTTGAAGCCTACTCCTCGTTAATTCATTTGTTGGTGATGAATCATCATCCACGCAACCAATGTAAATCATGTTATCTCCACTTTCAACGGTAATAATTGCCTCATCCTCATCCTCCACAAAGTCATAGTTTCTTTTAGACTTATTGACTAATTTTCCTGTCTTTAGGTCAAGCCAACCTACTTCTCCTTCTCGGTCTTTGATGAATATGTTGTGTTTCTCTCCATCCTTTGAAGTCCATTCTCTCGCAGTATAACTATCTTCACATTTAATTTTAATCGCCATGTTGTTCCCTTCCTATCTATTTTCTCCATTACCTATTAAACGATTGTGCTTAATAATCGTTGGGATTGATTTGAAGATGCACACAAAGTTCCTTATATCTGTTTCTAATTGAAACTTCAGTAATCCCTGCACGATGAGAAACTTCTTTTTGTGTTCTTGAGTTCTTTGTAATTAAAGAAGCGAGATATACCGATGCGGCACGAATGCTTGTTGGACCTCTCCCTGCGGTGAGTTCCATTCTTTCAGCCTCCTTGAGAATACGCATGGCTCTCATTTGAGTTTCATTGGGAAGATTAAGTGTTGAACAAAATCTCGGAATATACTCCGCAGGTGATGATGGTGCAACTCTAAGTTTCAATGCCTTAGCCACTTCCCTATATGTTCTTCCAATCTCCTTCCTTCCTGTCCTTGAATGGATTCCCACCTCATCAAGAGTTCTTGGGATATTACCCATCCTACAAGCGGCATAAATTGATGCCGCCACTACGCCTTCAATAGACCTCCCTCTAACAAGTCCCAACTCAACTGCCTTTCGGTAAATGAATGCGGATTGTTCCCTCACAGGTCTTGGGAGTCCCATTTGAGATGCAATTCTTTGAAGTTCAGCGAGAGCCACCGAAAGGTTTCTCTCTTTTGAATTACTGATTCGGGTTCTTTGATGTTGTTTCCTCAATCTCCGAAAGATTCTTGAAGATTCAGCATTCATTGAAACGCCCGCAAAATCCTTATTCTTCCAATCAATGTCAGTAGTCAATCCCTTATCATGAAGGAGTTCGGTATTCGGCATCCCTGCTCTTTCGGGATTTTCGCCTGTATTGCTATCATAGTTTCTCCAATCGGGTCCACTATCAATAACTAATTGAGTTAAAACCAACCCACAACGACCACAACTTATTTCTCCTCTTGAATCTTCTTTTAGACTCCTACTTCCGCAATCTTCACACTTTAATAAATGGTTCATTTCAAATCCCCCACAGTATTCCCTAACTTTTCTCCTATTTAACCTTTTCGGTCAGTAGGAGTTATAGGGATATTCAAACGAATAGTTCTTTTCAGTCAATCCCCATAATGAAACTTTGTGTGATTCCGCCCTAAGCCAAGAATCAACCGATACTTGGTCTAATTCCATGAATCTTGAATCGCCTCTCAAAACAAGAGTAATCTTTCGTGCGTGAGGTGCATACCTCATACCTCTCCCCAACTTTTCGGAGAGTTCGGTGCTACTCATGGCTCTATCATTCAACAGGTTCAAAACTTTGGACTTCCACGCATTTTTCTTCGTCATGGTTCTTCATGGGTGCTTTACCCTTTTAACCTTTTCGCTCATTCGGGCAATTGTGCAAAGAACTCATCCCAATTAGGTTCTCCAACTGAAGATTCCTCCAAAATTGAATCATCAACCTTAGAGGGCTTAACACCCTTTGGTCCTAAATCATCATCCATACCTAAATCATCAAGAATATCATATAATTCATTTTGAGATAAAGTTTTAATTGATTCCTTTTTATTTACCTTTCTTTCCTTCTTATCTTTCTTCCACTTTATATCATCGGATTTAGCCCAACCCGTTGCACTTCTCGCCTCTTTAGAAGGCTTCAAAAGATTATCACCATAGCCGTAATATCCGCCCATGTTATATTCAACAGGTGCATTTGCATCCCTATCAACAACTAATCCCTCCATATCAATTTCAGCAAACTTATCAGTTAATTTAACAAGATAACCTAACAATTGTGTTTCTCTTGCCGAGTGTGCTGAAAAATACCCTACACTCATATTTGTGCATTCGGGAATAATGTGGTCATAGTTTGCCGTATCAGTAAATGAGCCTGTTGGGTCAGACCTATGATTCATACCTAATTTTTCAGCCAAATCATCGGAAAAAGCCTCCGAGCAACATCTTCTTGACGCTTGGTGTGTGATGATACTGTGAATATCCTTTCTATCAAAAGCGATAGCCCTATCATATTCCTTTAACATATCTTCACTATTTGTCGCAATCCATGAAGAACCTACTCCACCCACTTCTTCGGCTCTATGAAAAATATATAGGCCGGGAACATCTCTTCTAATTAATTCAAGCATAGCATAAGTTCCCGAATTATCATCTCCACCTAAACATGAACCATCGGGTGTGCTAAACTTATCGTCTAAGGGGTTAAAATGAACAGTTTGTGTTCCTCCCCGATTATGAACTGAATCAGTATGACATGACCAAAGAGTTCTTGAAGGAGTTCCATCGGAATTATCAATCTTCAACAAACAGTTCCCATAACCATCTTGATACATCCCCTTTTTCAAAAGTTCGGGAGATAGCATATATTTTTGAACAAACTCCTCTTCAGCGTTTGTGTAGGCAGGTCGCATAGAAGTGAAAAGCCTATTCAATTTAGATTTTTCAAGCCTCATCCTCGCCTTAGATTGAGTCAAATCATCTAAGGATTTCAACTTAGAACTTGAAAGCATCATACTACACGATTATTTGACTTGATATTTAAGCCTGTCGCTTAAGTCCACTCGTTGATGAAGTTGTCATCCCAATCACCATCTTCAACAAACTTAATCTCAACTAATTCATCCGTTTCCTGTTGCTCAATGAACTTTACAAATCGGTTAGGATTTAATGTTGTGAAATCCTTCAAGGCATCTAAGAAAGAAACAATATCGCTTGAGTCCGTGAAGTCGGGTGATACTCCAAATGTGATATTCATAGTTTCCGAATGCAAAAAATCATCATCATCCACATCATATTTAGTCCTTCTAACTCCGTCATGGACTTCTTCTAAAATCTCTTCCCAACTCATCGTCAAAGAGTCTTTGTAATCAACTTCAGTAGCAATCAACGCTTTATTGTGGTCAAGCAACGCTTCCGTTAATGAATGGTAATCATCATGAAGTGAAACATATTTGAACCAATCATTAACTCCTTCAAAGTCAGTCAATACGCAACCATAAACGATTTTGAATGAATATCCTCTCCTAACTGCAACTCCGACTACATCCGAAGAATCCATATATTTAGGAAAATAAGCCACAACAGGATAGAACTTAGCATCTCTCCAATCCGAATATCCATGTTCCATCAATTTAAGCCTAAGTCCCTTTACTCCACCAACAGGGCGGAGAATATCTTTCATCCTTTGGTCAGCGTTCAGCCCCATATTATCACCTAAGATAGTCTTGTGTATTAAGGATTGCGGTTTCGGACACACTTCCACTTAATGTAAATTAAATCGCCTTTTGATACGATATTTTCGGGATTAGTGAAATCAATGAACATAATTCGGTATTTACTCCCCGATATTGAAACTATTATATCACTTTTCCAAGCAATACCCTCTTTTACGGCTCTCTTATATGAATCTAAAGGTATGCAAACTGAATTGTCTTTGTATGTAGCCCCCATGATTGAAATGTTATGGATTTGAACTTCCTTAACCTCCTTTAGATTATCTTCGCCATAAACATAATCTTCTCTCAAATCAAAATCGCACTTCTCACACTTAGCAAAAAGAGAGCCATCCGAATCAACTTCATACTTTACTGTGAAATACAAATCCTTAGCATCCACTAACCATTTCTCTCGCCACTCTCCGAACCTACTATTGAACTCATGCGTATCACTACACTTCGGACAAATAAGAGTCATAGGGTATGTGCTATCGCCCGAACCCTTAGTCTTAATATAATGCAACTCTTCAACCTTTGGCTCTATGATTTTATTGCCTTTTGCACCTTCACCGACATTGATATGGGTTATCTCAATGGGTGTATCTTTCATCTTTAACCCTCAAAGAGTTCCCTTAATCACTAATTGGGAGAGTTTTCTCTCAATCTGTTCTTGGTTCGCAAACAACTTCTTAAATGTTTGGATTCCTCTCTCTAACTTATCTTTGCCCGAATCAAGGAAGTCTTGAGAGCATTCATAAATCCCAATATCCTTAGTTTTCTTATCAATACAAATGAACTTGAATGATTTGCATTCGGGGAAAAGTTGAAGGTAAAGATACGCTTGAAGGTCATAACCATACTTCCTCGCAGAATACTTGAATGTGCTAATGTCGGCAGTAGTTTTCAAATCAATGATGCAATCTCCCTTGAGAATGTCGGCTTTGCCTCTAATTGGGATTCCCTCAATCATTTGGATTTGTGGGACTTCAAAGTGAGCATCATTAAGATATTCTTGAACCTCCTCATTCATAGTCAAAGCATCAGCGAGGCTGATTGCATTATTCACTTCTTTTCTAAGGAATACTGTCCCTAACTCTTGAACTGCCTCCTTATATGCCTTTGTATTCTTTGATGAAACTTCTATCACATTGATAGCATCAAATACATGAGGCTCAAGAATCTTCCAATGGAATAATTTTCCATCTCTCAAGGGTTGGGAATCAGCATCACTTCCATCTCGGAGATACCGATAATACTCTTTAGGAGATTTTAAGATTGTCTTGATGATACTACTACTAAGGGCAAACTTCCCAAGATAGCCGTAGTAAAAATCATCATCATCCATCTTATTGATAATCTCTTCCCAAACATGACTTTCACCATCAAGTGTTTCAATCGTTAATGAGTCAAATGTTGGATGCGACAATACTTCAGCCATAAATCAACATTAGAGTATCACCTTTATGAACTTTCCCATTTTCCAAGAGGACATTCCTCACCCTTAATTATTGCTTTCAACTTAACCACGCAACCGCAAACTCCACATTTTGAAGGTGAAAGGAACTTCTTTTCAAGATGTTCGCACGAATTACAAACCTTCAGTCTTTTGCGTGAAAAACTATCAGCCATAAATAATATCATGTGGAAATAGTATTTAAGAGTTCCCATAGGCAACCTTTATCTATCAAAAGGAAGAAAAAGAGGATATGGCTAATTCCACCATGCCCCTAATTGGACTATTAGCAGTTGGAGGCATAGCATATTATCGCTTTTCCGAAAGTGAAACAACTACGGGTTCATCCACTACGGGTTCATCCACTACGGGTTCATCCACTACGGGTTCATCCACTACGGGTTCATCCACTACGGGTTCAACGGATGACGATTCGGATGTGAATTATGTTGATGAATGGATTGACCCACCAATTTACAATAGCAATAGTGATTTTAAGAGTTTCATGCTCGGTGAAGTGGATGATTTTCATAATCCATTCTCCCTACATAAATTGATGGGTTTGACTGATTGGATAAGCGATAGCAAAGTTGAATTAGTTGATGATAATGGAGTTGGCTATTGGGCTGATAAATCGGGAGGTATGGACCTTCAAATTGCTCAAGGATATAAAGTAAAACTCAAGATAACTACAAATAATTACAATTATTTCAAGACGAGTGTTTTCGTCAATGGAGATACGGGTAGGTCAAATGCAAAGGCTTATGTCAAAAATGACTTAAATGGAACGGCAGGGGATGAAATGATTGAAGTGTGGTTCTATCCTAATGATAGGTTGGAGGTGGATATTGATGGTGAGCATCGTGGCGCATACACATTCGGAATGAAAATGAAAGGAGGAACAGAATGGGTGAGGTCAGCAGGTGGAACAGTTAATGATGAGTTAAAGGTGAAAATGACCGACATTAAAATACGAAACCCCGACTATGACCCCGAAAGATTTGCTACGGAGTTTAATGCTTCTTTTGGAGGAATTAAACTTTTCACAAGATTATTTACTGCACTAAAGGGTGCAAGAGTATGGAAACTTATTGGACTCGGAGGAAAATCAGCAGGTGTGGCGGGGGCTTCAAGAGTCGCAGGGTCAATTCCCGAAGGGACTGAAATTGTTAGGAAGGGAATAATCACTCAAAGAACAGGGGCTACTAAGATTTCAAGAATAGAAGGTGTAAGGGAAGTAAGTGAAGGTGGAAAGGTAATCAAACTCAAGGGTGGATATAAGGCAGTTGATGGGGCAGGTAATGTAATCGCTGATGGAAGGACTCGCTTGAGGTTTGAAAATGCAGATGATGTAGTGAAAATCGTTAAGCCAATTTCAAGCGTTGGAGGTGGTGCGAATACGGCAACAGGTGGTGCGAACCTATTCAATCGGATTTTCACAGGAAGGAATGTATTGAGTGGAACTTTCGTTTTAGTTGGAGGTTCGGTTGCTATTGGTGCATATAGAATCTTCGGAGAGATTTTACCCGAAGGAGTAGGAGATGCACTCAAGAACTTGACTACGCCATGTCCCGACCAATGCGAAGGAAGCGAAGATTATGATACCTGTTTAGCCGAATGTAATGAATCAAAACAAGAAACTCAAGCAAAAATTGGATTGGTTGTTGTAGCGTCAATTCTCGGATTAGCATTGATTTTGAAGAAGCCTTCCGATTCAAAGGGTGCTGAAGGCTACTATGTTTTGAGGACATGAGGTGGCTAAATGGTTTGCAGACCTACTATGACAACTCAACTACAAATTGAGAATAAAGATGGCGAACCCATATCTCCAACATCCATAGGTGGAATCACATCATGGAGGCAAATCCCTCCCGAATCAAAGATTAAGTATCAAATCACCACATATCCCGAATGGGATGATAGCAAACCCTTAAGTTCGGCAACGCCAAAAGGAGATAGAGTTCAATTTCAAATATGGAGAACCAATGAAGAATATATTACACAGGTTGCCGATACCGTTTATTCAAGGGGGAGTTATGAGCAAAGGGAGATTTACAATCAAGAGATAATTGATTATCTCAACGGTGATGCTCAAGATATGCCGATTTTGAGTCAAGACATTATGAACAATACCGATGAAGATAGAACCATAACTCAAGTCCACTCAAAAATTATCAATACTGATGATGAGGATGGAATCGGAAAGGGAACATACAAACTCCCAAGTGGTGCGAAGTGGGGAACATATTCATTCATCTTCAACTATGGGTATAATCATGATGCTGAAACAATAACTGAACAAGAAAGACTCCAAGAAGTTCAATCACAAATCATCAAGGGGGCTATTATTGCCGTCATATTAGTGGTTATCTTATGTCGCATGATATTCCTTTGCTTAGGTTCAATCTTAGTGGGGTATTTGGGAATTAGTGGTGTTAAGGCAGGTGTAGTTTTTGCAGTTGGTTTCGCAACTCAATGGACTGTTGAAGGATTATTCCTTGACTATATCGTGAATAATACTCAAACTATCCCGACAATCGCTGAATGGTGTGCAATAAAATCCATTGGAGATGTTGGAAATAATAAATACGGTTGCGAGTTTATTGGAGAAACAGGAAACGACCCTGCACCTGTAATTCACAAGTATGGTGGAGTAGTAGCCCCATATATTGAAGAAACTTCAAGTGGAGATTGGACTACGACGAATCTCCCACCGAAACCAAAAACACAATCAAATCAACAACAAACTGAAAAGATGATTGATAGAAACCAAATGTTTATATTGGTTGGGGGCTTAATCGGATTTTCGGCTCTTTATTCAATGATGTTTGGAGGGAGTTCGGAATGACATTAAGGGAGAAACAATTAGGAACTAAATCCTACACCCGAAAAATCTTCAATGGTGTTTGCGGTTCAAGACATGAGTTTCAATATGGAGTAGTCTATGACGATGAAATCAATGCGAGAGTCAAGTATTGGATTAAGTTTGGTGCTTTTCAACAAGAAGGGTATGATGGAAACTATTTGAGAGAGGGAGTGCAAACCCATAAAGTCAAAATAACTACTACTGTTTGGAATGATACGAATGGAGAAGTGATTCATGAAACAATACTAAATGCTAATCCAAATGGTGATGCTAAAATCTATTTTGACATTACTAAGGCAGGGAGATATGAAACTGAACTACAAAACCAAGCAACAGGAAACTGTTCGGGAGGGAGATGTATCTTTGACATTGTTAATGTTTGCGGGCGCAACATAGCCATAACAGGAAAAACTTCAATAGAATGTCAAGACATAAATGGTTGTTGGTATTCTCCTGTGCTACACATAGGAAACATCACTCAAGAGGAGATAGATAAAATTGAAACAAACACTCAAACATCATTCCTTAATGAATTATTGGGAGGGTCTAACCCACTAACCACCTCAAATCAAATTGATACTTCAAAAGACAATCTATTTATTTGGGGTGGAATGGGTTTAGCAGGTTTAATAGTATTATCAACTTTATTCAAATCTTGAATGTAGGCATCCCTCTTCCGATACATCTCGCTTCGGGAGCGATATAGGTTAAATCATAACCATCTAAGGAAGATGAACTTTGATTTGGAATATCCCAAGCATGAAGTCTTTTCGCAATATCAAGAATACCTGCATCCTCACCTAATCCTTCAATGTTTTCAATATCTCTCATATCAAGGGGATAAACCACTTGACCCGTTTTTGGGTGAATAGAATAGGGGCATCTAACAATTCCTTGTCGGAAGTTTGACGACCTATCTTCAATCGGAAACTTCATTTTTGTAGCCTCCTTAGCAATCGTTTCAACAACTGAACCATAGTGCTTTCCCAAATCTCTCAAAGGGTCTTTCTTATCCGAAAAATCGGAAACTGTGCAATCCGCCACCATAGATGCTTCATCGGGACTCAAATGAACATGGAATCCCTTTGAACCCGAAAAGACCATCATAGGAGAACAACTCAACTCATCAGCGAGATAATTCGCAGTTTTCAATGCCTTATCAAAAGCGAGCATAGGCAACTCCCTATGGTCAAAGTCAAAAAGCATAGACTTCCCGACCCAAATTGATTCCCAATCCAACCCTAATTCCGCACAACCTTTAGGAGTCAAGTATGAATCCCACGCTTCCTTATGTTCAACCTTTCTTTCCTTAGTAGTTCTAAGTGGTGGAGGCTGAATCGGCATATTATCCCAATCAATGACATTAGTTCCCATAAATGTAGCAACTGAATAGTAGGGGTATTGGAGTGAATCAAGCCAATACTGAATAGAAGTCTTAGAGGTTATCCTTGACCTCCTACGCCAAAAGGGTTTATCTTTACTCGGACTTTTTTGCGACCAAATTGCCTCTCTATCCTTGAGGACTCCGACTAACTCATCTTGAATCGCTGAATTGCTTAACCATCGGCTCATAATTTGTAATTTGTGCGACCTCCCTTTTATATCTTTTGAGGACATTTTAGAGTCTAAGTATTTAAGGGAGTTGCCGAAAGTGTCCGGTTCAAAAAAGCCAAAAATCGCTCAAAGATACCCTTTAGAGTCTATTATCGGCAAAAAGATACCTAAAGCGTCTATTTGAGAGAACAGACGATACACAATAAATGGGAAGGACTATAAGCAATACCTCCCATGTCAATACATGAAAGGGTTCAGCATGAGGATAAGGCAAAACTGCAAAGTGTGTAATTCACTAATCTTCTCTCATCATTTTGAATCCTATTGTGATACAAACTGTGAAACCATAGAATCAAACTTTGAGTCAATGAGAATTAGAAGAATCAAACATAAGGCTGAATATGAAAGGCAAAGGATGAATGACCCCATCAAAAAGGCTCAAAGAAACAAAAGGAGAATGATGAGGTATCACCAAATAAAGTATCAACAGACTGATGAATACAAAACTCAAATGAGGAGAGATAGGGTGAAGAAACTCAAACCCCAAATCAAAATCACATGGCGAGATGGAAATATGTTTTGGGAATAGCCTCACAACAAATTGAGTTGCCGTAGTATCGGCATCTTTGGAAAGCCCTCATTTGAGAAGGGCTACGGAACTAAGTTGCTTTATCCCTTATAACCTTTGCCCCCATAGTAGGGGAAGGTTTGGATTC
>UEXM01000579.1_pt1 | contig 37333 bp, 41 predicted proteins | sample 1796661 | NCBI WGS metagenome assembly UEXM01 (sample SAMEA4772469, study PRJEB27181) | metagenome
GGCGGCATCGGTGGGATGTCGGGCATCGATGGTGACATGCACATCTTAGTTTCCTAACAGTTTTTCATTCTGACGTTTGTGTTGCTCAATAAGAAAGTCTACTACGGCACTTTGTCCCGCCTTGAACCAAACCATACGGTCACGGTCATCTAAACGTGGGCTAGTGTCGGGAAATCGGTTCCTCAACTCTTCAACTAACCGCTTAGAGATTTTTGGGAAATCTTCCATAAGATTCAATACCCTTATTTTTTGCCCTTAGCGTCCACATAAGCCGCCAGCAAGCAGACATAATTGATCACATCTTCACAGGTATCTCTGAACGACTCATCAGACACCTGGAAAGTACCGGTCTTACAGAAGCCAGCCAGTCTCTTAAGCTTGTCGGTGAGTCTGACCATAAAGCCTTGCTCAGTCGTAATGCCAAGGCCCATAAGTTCAACAGCCATAAAGTTTTGGAACGGATTAGTGCCGTCCTCTCCACCACTGTAATCATGGTTCTTGGACTTAGAAAGTTCACGGGCTTGGCTACATAGCCGCTCATGAAACTTCAGATAGTCATCTCGGTTCATTTTGGATTCCACGGTATTACCTCCATAGTCAATGGGTTCCAGTTCTCAAGCCTTAAAATCTTAGCTACCCGTGCTTGAATCAAAGCAGCTGCTTCTCCAAGTCCCTGTTTATCAAAAGCTTGGACAACCTCATCCCAAGTGTTCTCAACCAAGATGCGTTGAGCCCTTACAGGCCCGATGCCGGGGCATCCTGAGTAATTATCTGTAGCGTCACCGGTGAGTGTCTGAATCAAGTGGTTCCGATCCGCCTCTTCCTCGGTAATCACCTCAAGCTTGTCTCGGCTAGGGCGGTACAGCCTGCCCGGAACAGTCTGTAAGTCCTTGTCATCGGACACAACAATGTTGTCTTCATCCGCCATGATCCCCAGCACATCATCAGCTTCCAATCCGGGGAAGCAGGCTGAAGTGTAGTGTTCCCGCACATACTCCTTTAGGGGCGTGTACACCACTGGCTTGCGTTTGCCCTTGCGGTTGCCCTTGTAGGTATCCAGGATGTCCTTACGGAAGTTGTGGGTGGGATCTGAGAGGGCCACAATAACGGTGTCAGCCTTCAGCCGTTTCATCAGCTTTTCGATCTCTTTGTCAACCTTCTGCTTAGCAGCAGCAAAGTCAACCATCAGCGTCCACCAGTCATCCCCCCAATGCACGGGCTCCTCAAGAGCTGAAGAGACTTGGTACAGCAGGATGTCACCATCAATTAGAAGATTGGTCATGGGGCCCCTCATCAAAATGTGTCAAGACCATTAGCTTGCTGACCTCCGCAAGTCCCAAGCACATCGGAAGGCTTCCAGCAAATGCAGTAAGCAGTGAGTCTTCTTTCTTAGGGAGACGGTTTGACTCCGCTACAAAGATCATCGCATCCATACGTTTAGTCAGCTCTCGGAGGAGTTCTGATGTTTCAATAAATTCAAGAGCTGGCATCGGTTTCTACCTTGTAAGGAGCCCATTCATAATCATTTGTCGTAAACCCATCATCCATGTGGAGGTACAACGCTTTAGTACGCGGCAATTTGTCGTGGGGAATAATCCACATACGCCCATCAGCAGCGACGGCAGCAAGTATGTCGTAATCATCCGTTTCATATAGATCTCCATTGCTCTTGCACAATTTTGCTCGCGTGTAGACCTTAAGGCCTTTCGTCCACAAAGAAGCAGTCTTGACTTGTACACGCTGCGTCACTGCCCCCCTGGTTATCAGGAAGTCAGCAGGCCCGTTGTTGTTGGGGGACCAGTAAACTTCCCAGCCTTGCTCGGCAAAGTAGGCCGCAGCCATATACTCGCCACTGCTTCCCCGCCTGTGGTTGTGATACATACGTTGAATCCATTCAATGTGTCTCCGCCCAAGTACGGCCTACCTTGTATTCCCCATCCAGTGGGCATCGGAAACCAAAGGGCTTCCCAGCCTGACGGATGGCCTTGACCGTCAGTTCCCCCACACGTTCTGAATCTTGCTCCATCACTTCATATTGTATTTCATCATGGATGTGAGCGACTTGATTAGCTTCCACGCCATCCATGCGGTGGAGCTTACGAGCCTGTATAGTTGCTTGTTTCATGAGAACAGCCCCCGCACATTGGAGCAGGGCGTTCAAAGCTGAGTGGCTAGACCTAATTGGGATACGTCGGCCATCAAGGCCCACCAAGTAGTCTCGCTTCTTGAGTGTGTTTTCAAGGCCGGTCTTCAAGTATTGCAGGGCAGGCATCTTCTTCAAAAAGCGTTTCTCAAGGCCCTTACCTTCTGCTGGACCGCCCCCCACAACCTTCCCTAAGCGGACTGGCCCCGCTCCATACAAAAAGGCGTAGATGAATTCTTTAGCCATATTTCTGTCAGGCAGCCCCGCAGCCTTCTGATTGGCTGTGTGAATATCGCCTTCAACAATGATGTCGGCGTAGATCCCGCCATCCCACTTCGCTAGGTAGTGAGCAAGGCATCTTAATTCCAGACCACTAGCATCAACGCCTACCATTTGATGGCCGGGAGCTGTAGTGAACAACGACCGGCAAGAGTTTCCATAGGGTGCGTGACACGCGGGAACCTGAGCGACGTTGGGCTTGCTATGTGTACACCTACCCGTCACCGTTCCGTTGGGATTGACCCTACCGTAAATGCGGCCATTCTGTTCCAGCTTCATCCAGGCTTCTTTACCATCACCCAGCTGCCCTAGTCGCTTAGATAGCGTCAAGTAGTCAACCAGAAGCTTAGCCTCTCGGTGCGGCATCGTCTTCAAGATCGACTCATCGACCTGCGGCTGACCGCTAGGCGTAAACACCTCGGGCTTCCAACTATACTTATCGATCAGACAGCGAGCTATTTGCTGCCTAGAGTCTGGGTTGAATGGCACTTCTTTAGTCTTGTTAGGACCGCGAGTAATCTCACTGTCCTTGAACCCGGCCTTCTTTGCCGCTGTCTTCGTAGGATACTTACCAACCTCACCGTCTCGGATAGTCTTCCAGTACGCCGGTGTCTTCATCGTCGTAATGACTGGAGGGAACACTTCGACAAGATCATCCCTAATAGTGTTGCGAAGACCAGATAGCTCGGCGTATAGCTCCGAGGCTTTCTTGATATCGAAGCCTATGCCGTTCTGCTCTTGCTTGATCAGGCAGTCAGCAAACTCATGCTCAATGATAAGGGCCTCGATAGCGGGTTCAGTAGCCATGATCTTGTCCCAGAGCTTCTGGGTGACCATCGTGTCCTGCTCACAGTAGGTGATCATCTCATCATTGAGCGTATCCCACCCACCATCGTACTCACCCTTATGTTCCCCAAGCCGGTAGCCCCAAGCCTTCAAGGAGTGGGAGCCAATCAATTGCTTGGGATAGTCCTTGAGCGAGTAGTCTTGATCCTTCTGATTTGGGTACACAAGGCGAGCCATGATCAACGTGTCACGCACCAGCCCACTCGGCTTCCAGCCTGGATAAAGCTTCTGAATAGCAGGGATGTCAAAGCCAAGAATGTTGTGGCCGACAATGAGGTCTTGTTCCCTCAAGAACTTCAGCCCGTCAACAATATCGTCACCCGTGAAGCTGACAGTGTTCTTGCCTTGCCTAATCACCAAGCAATGAATGGCGGTCAGGCCTTGCAAGGTTCTGAAGTTATCTATAGCTGTCGTTTCAATATCAAATATAGTAGGTTTCAAAATCTTCTCCGATGAAGCCTGTCGCTTGCCAATATAGATTCACCCAGTAACTGGGTAATTTGTGGTACTACGGCGTTGCCGAGTTGTTTAATTCTGTCCACCCGATTGGGAATCCCATCAGCCACTCGCAGAACATCGGAGTCAGGCTGCCAGTAGTTTGATAGTTCTCTCTTGAGTGAACTACTCTTCCCAGCAAACAATTCGGATCGACATTCCGACAAGCCTTCGCGGAGCCGTCCTTCCAATCGCGGCTCGTCGGGGTGGGCCACCGCTGCAAGCCAGAGTCGGTCCCTCTGGTGAGGCGCACCAACGGCATAAGCGGGGATACAATGCCACTCAGCATTGTAGCCGAGCGACCGAAGATCGCTGAGGACTGTGGTAAGCCCTCTTCGTCGCAAGAGTGGGACGTTCTCCACGATGACCCACTCGGGGCGGACTTCGGCAATGAGCCTGGAATACTCTTTCCAAAGTCCTGATCGGGGCTGCTCAATTCCTGTGGGCTTGTGCTGCTGGGCTCCGCTGATATCGACGCAGGGGAATCCTCCGGTGATAACTGTTGGAACAACTCCATCTGTTTCCAATCTTCCACCCGTAAGCTCCTTTATGTCCCCATACTTTGGGACACCGGGCCAATGTTTTTCTAAGACCTGTTGTGCCTTGGTATCTATCTCGCAAAAGGCAACGGTTTCAAACCCACCGGTCCTCTCTAGCCCAAGGCTAAAGCCTCCAATGCCAGCAAACAGATCTAATACTTTGTGCTTCAAACTTCGTCCCTTGAGATCAAACCCATATCAGCCATCCAATCTCTAATTATCGGGTCATCAGTAAGGGCCACTCTAAGTTTCATCAAAGCTTTATCAGCCACCGCTTGAACCCGTTGCCTTGAAATCCTCTGGCCCTCTACCACCGCTAGGTAATCCTGGATCTTCCCCCAGTCCCAAGGCGGCCTTGACTCTGCCCCAGTACACGTCGGTTGATGCCTTACGCGGCCCGTTGGGGCCTCCCACCCAGATCCTCGCGCACGTCTCATAGTCATCGCTGTCAGCCCACCTATCTAAGTAAGTCCAAAAGATGCGTTGAGCATAGTGTAACTGTTTGCAGTCTTCGTATGTGCCACCGATTGCGGGGTCGTACTCAACGGCATCAACCCAGCAGGCTCTACTTATCTGAAGCGGGCCGATTGATCTTCCGCCATCACCAACGGCATTCTCGGGATCTGGATGACCCCCTGTCTCCACAACTTGTATTGCTGCACATAACTTAGAAGGGTACATCATCCACATCTTCTTCGAGCCACTCGCTAAGTAATCCTGACTTTGGGCAGTAGCTGACAGAGCAGGCTTTGCCGGTGTCACCGGTGTACCTATTCTTAAGGACACGCAGCGTAGTGATGTTTTTACGCTCTTCGTCTTGCTGGTCCCTTTCCAAGGCAATACAGATGTCGCTAAGCTGAGCAATAGAGCCACTGCCCCGCAGATGTGCCAACGATACTTGACCACCTTCTTCATGAGATCTCCCCTCTGGTCGTTTCAAATGTGAGACAACAATCAACGAGACCTGTAATTCCTCCACTAAACTGCGGAGACGGGTCATGGTGTTGTCGATAAGCCTTCTCTCATCTCCATCTCCAATGCCAGAGATAACGATGCTCAGGTGATCCAAGAAGATGTGGGTGCATCCCATTGCCACCGCCATGTAACGAATCCGGCTAAGTAGGTTGTCACTGTCGGTGGAGCCGAAGTGATCATAAAGAACACACTTGCCGTTCCCCACCGTGGCATCAAATGCTTCCCGCATAGCTTCCTTGGATATCTGCTCTTCCTTCCAACGGTGAGGTGGGACGCAGAGATGTAGGCCCATCAGGCACTGAGCTGATTGTGTGACGTTCTCTTCCAACGCCACAATGCCCACAGTGTGACCCTGATCCAGCAGCCACTTCTCCCACGTCCTAATGACGCTGGACTTACCTTGTCCCGTACCACTAGTCAGCGTCACCACCTCACCCTGTCGGAGGCCATAGGTCTTCATGTTCAGCCCATTCCAAGGGTAAAGAACAGATTCCCGAGTGTCTTCCTCAGACACCCTTTCCCAAAGCTCTTCACCAGGGACCACACCATCGGGCCGATAGGCCTTGGCATCCCAAACCGCCGATATCAGTTCCTTAGACCGACCGGCTACAAGCATTTCGTTGGGGTCTTTCAGCGGCAGGGAAGCAATCTTAGCCTTGCCCGGAGACAGCAACATCGCACACTCAACCGCAGCCTTTTGGCCGGGGTCATCTTGATCAAACATGAAGATGACAGATTCAAACTGCTCTAAGTATTCGACGTTCTGGCGGATGACTTTGGCAGCCCCCAAAGCCCCGTTAGGAACAGAGCATACAGGCCACCGATTATTCTGAGCCTGCGACAGTGACAGGGCATCTATTTCACCCTCGGTAATCACCATCATCTTGCCACCATTCCACAAGTGCGAGCCCCACAGGCCTAAATCCCTGCCCTTTCCCAGGATCGAGAACTCCTTGCTGCGGGTCCGTATCTTCTGGGCGATCACTTCACCCTTGGCATTTTTATAGTTAGCGACCTGTACGCGAGAGCCCTTCAGTAGCCCAACGCCGTACCCAAACTTACGACAGGTCTCCTCAGTCAATGACCGACTAGTCAGCCCTCGATACTCAACCTCGACCAGATCTGGATTTACTGGTGTTGCAATACTCAATGGCTCACCTTCTTTCGCTTCATAGTAACCACAGCCAAAGCAATACAAATGCCCGTCTGTGTATCTTGCCGCGTTGTCTTTACTCCCACACTTGGGACACGGCTCATGGTGCATGAACGCACTCTCAGACTCCGAGGGTGTACTGGGCATACTTCACTCCCCGAACGTCTTTCTTCATCTCAGTGCGAATGTCGTGCCCCTCAACTCGCAGCTCATTTATTCGAGCGGCTAAGCGAAAGACCTGATGCACCAACAAAGCTTCGACCGGAGTAATGCGGCCCTTAATCTTCAAGTGTTCTAAAATTCTAGTCTTCTGATTCATGGCTGTTCTCCAACACGGTGAGGTCTATGTAGCCCTCATCCTTTGCCCATGCTTTCGTAGCTTGCAGCTTCTCGATCTGCACATCGTCTCTCCAGACGAATCCAGTGCAGCAATCGAGAAACACCTTGCTGTAGTTATCTATGTCTCCACGGGGCGTTACCAATTTACTTGTCCGAGGCTTCTTGACTTTGAAAGCCACAATCACCGTCAGCTTTTCGGGCGAAGGTTCCTTGGGGAGAATCCCCTCTTCCCGCAGTTTCTCAAGTAGGGCCAAGGCCTCCACCCGAAAAGCTTGGTGACGCTTGCCGTAGTAAGTTCCCCAACGGGTAACTCGCGGGCGACTAGCGGGTACTGGGTCAATTGGTAACCGAAGGGAAATCATTCCCAGTCAGCATCATCATCAGCTACCGCAGCAGCTTCAGTTTCTTTGGACATCACAGCAGCAGTAGTTTCAAAGCCATCTTCAACTGTAAGCTCATCTACTCCGCCACCACCCTCACTGAGGCTGATTACCTGGATCTTTACGAGCTTCAGCGTAAGCCCCGCCCCCATAGCAGCGACATGCCAGCCATAATGATCAAACACCACATTCAGCTCGGAGCCCCCACCAATCATTTCATTCATGGGCTGCTTCTTTGCGTCAACCAAGGGCAGCCGACGTTTCACGCCGTCATTAGTTTCCTCAGTTAGCTTGAACCTAAAAACGTAGTTACCCGTAAGCTCGCCGGACTCGTCGTACTCTTCTTCCCAAGGGAAGTCAGCCCGCTTGAGCTTAGGCTTGTTGGCATCAGCACACTGCTTCTTGTAGTTGGCCTCGTATGCCTGTGTGAGCTTTTCGATCAAAGGCTCAGCCGCCTCAGCAGTCACTCGAAGCTTAGTCTTGAACTCGGCTTTCGATGCTTCATTAAACTTGTCGGCCTTGTTGAGCTTAGGCCATATAGCAATTCCTCTGGCAATCATTTGGTTTCTCCTATGTTGCCGTATCAACCGTAAAAGTAGAGACTGTCTCTAACTTGATGAATGTCTAAAGTCCCCCGAGCCGGGGGCTCTGGCAGCACAGTACCCTTCGGTAAATACTGCGTGATTTCATTAGCGAAATTTTCCATAAGATCTTCAGAGAATATCTCGATGACACTCTCCAGTAGATTGGCTTGCATAATGGACATATCAGGAGCCAGGGTTTCAAACCCATCGTGTGTAGAACTCTGAGAGACAATTCCTGCCTTCTTGTTCTTCTGATGTGTCAGCTCTGCAATGGTCTGATCCAAGGTGTGAATCCAGTTGGCTGCTATACCATTTCGATGCTTGGCTTTGCTTAAGTCTCCCGTGCCACTACGGACACGGTGCTGCCTAATGACATCGCCAATGATTGTGCGTACCGATTGGTTCTTCCACTTCTCATAAGTCTGCTTAACCAAGAACCCGGAAGGACTTGTCCACCGAGGAGCAACCCCATTATCGATACAGATGTTTGATATTTCCTGAAGCCAAGCCATCGCTTTGCGAGCTTCGCCTACAACGTCACCAATAGACTCCCAAATTATACCAGCAAGATATGAACAGGGTTGGTACGTCTCTTCCCATCCGAAAGGATTGTCTCGCTTTTTCTTTCGACGCTCCTCATGGAACCAATCGATTGTGTATTGAATACAAGCGTGCATCGTCGCCGAGTAAGGAACAACCATAGTTGGACGCTTGCAACATGTGCGATCCACCCCAAACTTCAACCATGTAGCCGCATAAGGATGATCAGATACACTCAGCCTGCTCAACACACCACGGGCCACATCGCCATAGATGTCTCTGGGTTGCCCACTGGGCAGCACATTAGTCGCCGCTGCTCCCACAGGATCACGCATCAGCAGGCTGTACAACTGCAAGCCGTTAGATGAACCATCAATAGACACAGGAAGCTTGGTGACGAACGAGCTGCCGTGCCGCATGTAGCCCGCCCACTCGTTACAGAACGCTAGGAATTTCCACGGCTTATCGGCCTTGCCCCAAAGAGACGTTGTTCCCCTGGGGTCGTTGGCTACCGCCTCGATCATATCTCTATTGCTGTGCGTCCATTGCTCCCGCTCATCGTAGGAGCATTTATCAATCCCGTAGACCGCAGCCCCATGCCTTGCCAGCCAGTTACCCCCGTCGCCATTCCCAACAGCCTTACCCACCGCAAAGCGTAGAAGTGTAGAGGCTTCCTCAAACGAGTGAGGCGTCAGGAAATGCTGTCGTTGGTACTTGCGGCCTCTGAAGTCGCAATACCATACAAACCAGATCCACAGGCCCCTGAACTTCTTCGCCAGCCACAGCACCTTCGTTATCTGGAGTCGCTTGGATTTGTCAGACGCATTCTGGTGGTTAATCCTAGCAGCCGCCTTGGCCCAACGTCTTCGAGATTCCTTGTTTGTATCTATGTCTACAGGCTTCGTCGGAATTGGATGCCCACTGGCCGGAGGCAGATCGCCCACCTCGATCTCGTTCTCCCAGCAGTACAACAAGACATCGAGGAACCACTCATCTATTTCCCACGCGACATCTTGCAGAATGTTGATCGTGTCCTTGGTGGATTGGATTCCCATAGCATCCAAGTCTTCCAAGTGCCCACGGTCTCTGGTCTTCACTAGTGGCCGAGGTGCTATGTGTTCCGTCAAGAAGCCGCCTGTGTACACATCTTTCCAAGGTGCAGGACGCTCAACGCATGGCATATACATTGGAGACAAGTCTTCAGCAAAGTTGTGAGCGTACTTCATCCACTCCATCAGTTCTGGGGTGGGGTGAACAAAGGTATCCCGCTTTCCCAAGAGCCCTGTTCTTGTGTTTATCTCAATGATCCCAGTGGACTGCTTCATCAACTCAATGAGAACGATGCCGACCTTCAGCTTCTCGTTCCTCGGCCACCGAGAAAAGTTCAGCTCAACCCGACGCTCAGCATTGTTCAAGAATCGACGTTTAGCGTTGTACGACGGTATCTTCTTGACCATCTCGCGCTGCCGCATGAACACCGAAGGGTTCTTGTCATACAGCTCTCGCCATCTGCACTCATCTTCGATAACCCGGGCAACCTTGAACGCCGCTTTCGTAAGCTTTTCGTGCATCGAGATTGAATTAATCACAGACCGTGCGGCTAACGCCGCCACCACATCTGTACTTAACAAATCAATGTAGGGGAACGCAGCCGACCTAGCCCCCACCGGGTGCTTCTCGACCTCTTTCTTCCAGATCTTTATTTCTTCAGACAACCGGCCCACTGACTCAGTGAGCAGCCGCCGACCCACGGGCGTCTGGCTTTCCTGGTTATGGTGACGGGTGCGTGCGGCATTCTTCTGATACCGATTTATCCCGCTTTCACGCATTTCTGCTTCTAAGTCTGATTGTCGCATGTTCTCGTTTCGTCCATGAATGAGGCAGGCATTTCTGCCACACAGAATAAATCAGGCACATCCGTTGCCCACTAAGTGTCAGTGAAAAAGGAAGCCCAAGGGCCGAAACCCTTGGACTTCCCTGAAACGAAGTAATCTATTCGTGAGTTTTCTTATGCACAGGTGCAGGGATTGTAATGGGATTTTAAGTCTGGTGCAAGTGGTGCGAGCGGCGGGACTCGAACCCGCAACCCATTGATAGGGGGCAGATTTTAAGTCTGCTGCGTATGCCAATTCCGCCACGCTCGCCTTGGCTTGCCACTCAATCATGCCACAGACACCACCGAAAGACTAGTGGGTCCGCTGCTCTCTAGCAACTTGATGGTATCAACTAGGTTATGAGGGGCCAGATGGGCATATCTAAGCGTGGTCTGGAAAGACTGATGTCCCGCGAGCTGCTGTACGTTCAGAAGCGGAGCCCCCCGCTGCACAAGTCTGGAGCAAAACGTGTGGCGGAGGGCGTGAGGAACCGCTTCTGAATCGTTGATCCACCCCATGTGGAGCCGAAGGCGGTCCCACCACCGCCTCCGGTATCCACTGGTAGCAAAGCGAAATGGGCCGTGAGGTTGCCGACGCGCCCCTTCCAGTGCGTCTTTCGCTGCCTCCGTAAGGGGGACACCCCGAGGCTTACCTGATTTACTGTCTGGGATAGTCACAAAGCCATCACCAACATCAGTCCAGGTAATCTTCTGGGTTTCTGAACACCGAAGACCGGTGTCTACTTGGAACCTTACCCAGTGGGCAAAGTCGTTGTTTCCGATGTGGCGGAAGTAAGCCACCATCCGGTCTAGCTCTTCGTCGGTAAACCACCGGATTCGTCCATCCTTCTCAGGAAGCTTGGCGATCTTCGGCTTGAAGTTGATGAGCCCAAGATCCTTGGCAACCTTCAGGCATTTAGACAGAGCCGCCAGCTTGCGGTTGATAGTCCCATTCGACTTGTGCTGCTCTTGGAAAGTAATCACAAGTCTGTCGATCTTGAAGACATCAATGTCCTTGATCTTGATCGTAGGCTTCAGGATCTCAGCACACTGCTCAGCGTTTCGCTTGCTGTGCTGACCACTCTTATCGTGGCTCCAATGGTTACGCCATGTGTAGTCGATCAGATCCTCAAGGGTCTTGGGCTTGTCGCCCTGAGATACCTCGGGACTGGAGGACTGGGGAGGCCTCCCCGCAACAATATCCGCTTCAGCCTGAGTCCCCCAGATCTCAGCTTCACTGTAGGACTTGAACTGCTTACGGAATCGGTTCCCACCACGATTAACAGTGGCAAGGAAGCTACGGCCCCTTGGGACGATCTTTACTGTCATGAGAGTTTCTCCAAAGTCTCTGTATGTCTTCGGCATGATGTAGGACAGCACGCCAACAATTCAAGTGTACACGATATAAAAAACTGCGAGACTAAAGACCGCGAGACTAAGGCTTGGGCCTGGATCTGGGCTTCGGGTGCTGGGCCTGGATATTAGGTCGGCGCATGAAATACCCCCGGAGCCGGGGCCCCGAGGGTATTCAGTGAGAAGGGTTCTATTTATCGGTGGGCGGGATAGATAATATCCACCCGGGGATCGTCGCACAATGTACACGCTCCACACTTGGCCCGATCCGAGCCCGTCCGAAGATGCATAGCGGCCACCGAGGGGCACACTTTACAAGGGCGGCCAGTATGACGTTGACGAATGCCCGCGATACGTTTAGCAAGGGCCACCCGTTCCCGGGGCTTATGGCCCTTCATGGTCCCGGCCACGAATGAAACCGGGCCCGGGGTACGTTTCCATTCCCGTAGGGTATGGACCGATTCCCGTACCGTGATGGGAACCCCCGATAAGTACTCCCGATATGTCCGGGCCTTATCGCTGGATTCAATCGGGAAGTGTACCGGTACACCGTGATCGACGGCCTCAGCCAATAGGGCCCGGAGGCCCTCGGGCGGGGTAGCCGGTACGGGACCGAAGGCGGATATCCGTAGCCAGGGAATCGCCTTCCGTAGATACAAGGGCCGAAGCTCGGCCCGGGCTAGGGTGACGATATGCTCAGGATCGGCGGCATCATGCCGGTCGAGCTTCCGGCGCAGATTCTCCCGATCCGCCCGGGTTTCAAGCTTGTAAGCATAACAAAGAGAATCGGGATCAGCTGTATCGGGATGGTGGGAACATCCTGGATCGCAATGCTTCCCCCCGGACCTACCGAAATTCAAAGCCACCGAGCCCCGTATACCCTTGCCGAAGCTACCGAGTACCGGGGCCGAGCCGTTGATTGTTAACGGTGTGGAGATCATGAGTCCATCCCCCTGACCATCAATTCAAACGTGATAACCAGAACAGCCACAACCCCTATGCATATCAATGCAATCATGCGAAATACTCCGTTTCAATGGAATGATGCGAAGCCCGGACACCCCGAGCCGAAACGCCCGGAGGCCCGTTAAGGCCCCCGAGCGGGGTTTCCCGATGCTTAAATCAGCTGATTAGGCTGGATAACCTACCTTATCAGGCGACGGGGTATCGAATGCAGCAGCGAATGCGCTACGCTTCTGATCCGCCCGTTTCCCTAGCAGGTTGGATTCCATACGATCGCCCCGGGACGTGGATTCATGATCCAGCTGGCGGGTGACGGCATTAAATGCGGCCCATTTAGTATTGCGAATGTTGCTATGGATTTGGTTTCCATCACCATCCTCGAAATTCCATTTCCATGATGTAATCGTTTGCGCGGCCTTGCGGGCGGCCCGATCGTATTGATCCCATACCTTCTGGTCTGGATCGCCGCTAGGTTCACCGGCCATGAGGATCGCCCGGGCTTGATCCGATGCAATCGATCCGATATAGACGCGCTTGAAATATCGATCAAGCCACCTATCGGACATCACGTCTTCCAGGGAAAGCCGTTCGGCGGCCTCAATGAATGAATCATGAGCGGATTCAGTCCCAGCGAGTACACGCCGGGCCCGCTCGATAGCCCCGGCCATATCGCCACGATGCGGAATTGATACGCCCCCGGTCCCCTCGGCCCCGGACATGCTAAACGTATTCTTACAGACCACCCGGATATTGGTAGGCAGTACACGAATACCTAGCTTTCCATCATGCCCCGTAGCGAAGAGCGAATATTTAGCGACGGGATCAACGCCCGCGATATTGTGCTGGCCCTGTTTCAGGAGGAACCAAACCCGCCGCCCATCGGCGAAGCTTCCCGCAGTCTCGACGGCATCGAAATCCTCACCGAGTACCTGACCGATGAAATCGACCATTTCGGAATTCTGGAAAGGCTTGTATTTAGAGGAAACGACACCGAGGGCGGCCCGTGTATCAGCCCGATAGACCACCCGGTGATCATCAAGGGTACGATTCCCGCCATCTGGAGAATCATCGGCGGGCGTCCATTCCGGGGTAGCAAGCTTCACTTGCCAATTCAGCTCGGCATGGTCGAGGGCCTCCCGGGGTGTGCAATGCTCGGGAATAAGCTTCCCGAGCCCGTGCCAGGGAACTGCCCCGGTGTACATCATCTGATCGTTATTTGTCAATTCGTGGGCCATGGTTTAATACTCCGTTTCAATGGAATGGCCTAAGGTAAGGCCCGGCACAATACCGGGCGAAATAAGCCCCGGAGCCGTTAAGCCCCGGGGCCTGATCATTGTATCGACTATCGAGATCGGCGGGCTTCTGATTTCCTCCGGGCTTCCCCGTCGCATTCCTCGGTCCATTGATCCCAATGCTTAGCGAGGGCCATGCAGACGATGAAGCCAACAAACGTGATTGTGATGATTGCGATATTCATTCGCCGGGCTCCTCTCTCCAATTATGAGCGATTGCCGGATTGCACCCGGTCAGGAATACCCGCCGCCCTCGCTCATTCTTAAGCCCTACAATCCCGGGCTCGGCCCCGTCGATAACCTCCCACAGTGCTATACCGGTCTGTTCATATAACCTACCGACGTGAACCCGGTCCCCTCGTTTGAGGATGGTAGTGGATTGATCTAACTGCGCTTCTGGCTTCATTTCATATACTCCGTTTCAAATGGAAAGAACTAAGATCCTGGATGCCCAGGATTGCCCGTGGTGAATAAGGCCCGGGGATAGTTTAGGCCCCCGGGCCTTATTGATCAGGAGCGGGTGTCAATTGTGGAGCGGTTAGCATTCTGATCAGTGATGATCTTCTGGAACTGTAACCATCTCAAGGTAACCTGATCCTCGATCTCCACGGGATATGATGATCCGATCAGGTTGTTAAGCATCCCGGCCAGTTCACCCGCCACCAGTTTGACGGGGCGGGTATACAGGATCTGATCCAGAAGCTTGGCCCGAGCCGGTGCGGGCTTGTAGCCCTTGAGGAATTCGCCACCGAGGGCAACATTGGCCGCCGATACGTTCATAAGCTTGGCCTCGATCGATCCCCGGGACCGATCCTCCAATGGAGCCCCGGTAGCCTGTAGGGCTCGGATCGTGGCCGCTTTGTTGAACTTGATCCCGTCAAGGGTAGCTTGATACATGGACTGCCACAGTCCACAGATCACGAGTGATTCCTCTACAGACCACCCAACCTGATCCCCTATGCCGTGACTGGCCTTGAGGGCTTGGGCCGCTTGGCCTACGTATTCATTGAATTTGTGCCATTGGTTCATTTCATATACTCCGTTTCAGGGGATTAATGCCGGGCAACATGCCCGAGCTGCTGAATAGTCTATCGGCTCATTCGGTTTCGGGGGCTCTCTATTGTTTAGAAATCGAGAAATAAAAAAGCCCCCGATAAACGGAGGCGGCCAGATTGAGCCGAGGCCATCGGCCATCGATCAGCGGAGCATCGGACTATAGATCCCGAGACAATCGGCCCGGAGGCCCTACCCCCCGCCCTCTATATATAGAACGTGGCGGATCGACGGGCCCCACTGGGGGAAGCTGGAGCGGCGGTTGCTATCATTAGGCTCTCAGATTTTTGTGTCTAAACATTTGGCGAGGTACACAGGCGTAAGAACCTCAGCCACCTTAGCAGCTTCAGCCTCTCCATCGCCTTCCCAGGCCCCAATGACCCACTGCCATACATGGGTCATCTCATGGATGACGGTTCCCACAAGGTCTTCCGTCCCCATGTCTGCGGCTAGGGTAATCTCGTACCCATCACCTTTGCACTCACAGGCCCCAAAGTAGCCTAGAGAGTGCTGGGTGTCCACAGTGATCTGTAGATCGTCAGGCAGTTGAAATACCTGTAAGCACCAACAGACGGCCTTCATGATGAGGGCCGACTGCCCTTGGGTGGTGTTCTCCATACTAATCATGAGATGATGTCCTGAGTCAGGTACTCAAGACTCCTTACGACTCCTCTGGGGATGCAGTTGACGTTCCCCAGAAGAGATCCATCATCTTCCCAAGACCCTGCGATGATAACATAGGCCTCAGTCTCAGCGACCAGAACACCTATGGATGTTATCTCCGCAGGCCTAAGAGCCTCTGCTTCTGATGGCTCCCACCAAGGCCTGTCGTGCCCTGTGATGTCTTGCCACTCGACTCGGACAACTCTTCCCATGGATCACTTTACTACGTTGATCTTAAGGGATTCAAAGGCTGTAGGGAAGACGATAAACTTAGCTCGTTCCCCGGCAGATCTTGATCCACGCCCTCTATCTCTACCGATGCTCCCCATGTAAGGAGGCCCTGCGGCGGTCATAGGGGTTTTAGACATATTAGGAGCCGCACTACCGAAAGAGCTGCGGCTGTAGCCTGGACGCTTGGAGTCGTTAGTTCCCCGCTTGACGGTGTAGGAAATGGTGGACGTAATAGGTCCGCCTCTTCCTGATGTTGTTACTTGACGAGTTCGTTGAGCCATGACTTAGTTCCTTAAGTTCTTAAGATCTTAAAATCTCTAGGGGTGTCCTAGTTGTTCTTATTAGTCTTCAGGGAGGCCTTCAGATCTTTAGATCTTAAGGGGGTTCCTCTAAAGGTTAAATACCCCCCTAAAGGGGTCGTAAACGGTCTTTTCTTGTCTATCTTGGAGGGGTCTTTTTAGGCCCGCAGGGCCTTTAGCCCTGAGAGGCCCAGAGAGCCCGTCTAAGGGCTTTAGGCCTGAATATGACCCGGGGGTCATCTAAGGCTCTTCTGTGTCGTTGTCAGGCTTCTGAGGGAGCCCATTTAGAATCTGGAAGGGCAAGATGTCCAATAGATCCTTCATCTCTTCAGCCAGCTCGCCGTGGGTGGCCTCGTCCAGTAGGTATCGTTCGTAGACTGCGATGACTATATAGGACTTGGCGACAACTTCTGAATAGGCGTCTTTGTATCGTTCAACGGCTTCCAGAGCCTCACTCAGCGTCTTGTACATATCTACATCCAGGTAGTAGGCTTTGCGGGCCTTCCGATTGATTTGGTCATGAATTGATCTAGGGCATCCCTGATCTTCTGGTTCTTAGCGGTGGCAATGAGACGGTCACGGTCTGAAGCCATCTGCTCTGCCCAGTACCCCACAGCCATCGACAGAACGTCCAGACGGTCATCGTGGACAAGAGAGCCTTTGTCCCTTGTGATCCTCGATAGCTGGTAGGCCAGCTGGTACTTGAGGGCCTTCTCAGGCGGTAGATGCTGGGTGCTGTGGTAGTCATTCTCAATGACCTTACGATCTATGATCAACCTGTGGCTGGACAAAACTGGCTCTAAAGTGTCGATTATGCGTCGTTCTTTCTGGATCGAGTGCCTAACTTCCTCAATCGTGCATGGGTAGATCTTTGCCATGACAGGCGTCAGCAGGGCCCTGAACATGCCGTCGCCCATGTTGGATTCGACGATCACCGACTTGACCGATTGCTTCTTGGCAATGACCGACAGGGCTTTCAGCACCTCTTCGCTGTAGCCCCCTTGGAGCCCCCCAGCCTCAAGGATGAATAGCTGTGAGTTCCTCATCTTGCAGACGCAGTATGAGGTTTCATCAGCTCCTCGGCCCGAGGGGTCAATAGCCAGGACAGCCCCACTGTAGTCAGCCCAGTCTCCTTGGATTGCCATAGGCATGTAGTACCTGTCGCCGTTGAAGCCGACGTTAGGCAGCTCTTTGTCCACAAGCTCGGGGGACGCAGCCCAGATGACTTTCTCAGGAGCGTTGTCTGGGTTTAGGTTCATGACAATCAAGTCACTGAGCTTGAGCGGATACCGGTCTTGATCAGACAGAGAGGTGTCCAGCATGAACTGGAGAGCAAAGCCCGCTCGGCCATAGGAGGCCTCACGCTCTTGGAGATCCACTTCGTCAAACCGCTTGGGGTCTGTGGGCTTGCCAACTAGCTCATCGTCAGCCTCAAGCTCCTCAGAGATCTTAGGAGCCAACTGATCCCCAAGATTCTTCTTGGTCTTTTCCTCTGGGTATCTGGCAGGCCAAATGCGTACCTTGTACCCTCGGTTGGTCAGCCCGGCATAAATAGACATCTCGGTCTGAGGTGTGCCTAGATACACGATCCGGCCTTCAGGCTTGATGACCGCCTCAAACTCCTTGGAGGCCTCAGTCAGCTTATCTCTCATGCCTGTGGTGGCAGAGTTGTTGAGCGACTCAAGGTCATCGGCGCAGATCAGGTCAGCACGCGACCCGGTGATCTGAGAGGTAATGCCCTTTGAGGTCACCGAAGGAGCGTGGCTCGCAGGGGCCGGGCCTACGTCAAATGCGATCTTGGAGTTACGCTGGTTGTCTCCAGGGATTAGGTGCTGAAGGATTGGCATCTCTTGAATGAGACGCAGGGTAAAGGTGGAGAAGTCATCGGCACGCTGTTTAGACGCGGACACGACGAGGATGTTCTTCGAGGGGTTGAGTAGCAGTTGGTGACAAACAAAGGCTGAGGTGATCCAACTTTTACCAACCCCTCGGAAGGCTTGAATACAGAGGCGTCGGGGGCCGTTCTGTAGGTAATCTGCAATGTCATATTGGATATCGGTCGGCTCAGGCAGCCGAAGCTGGTCCCAAGCAAGGTACAGGAAGTTCCTGAAGTCCTTTATTCGATTATCCAGTTCCATTTGTAGCTTCCCTAAAGAACATTAACAAGATTGTACGGTTTCCTTTGGTGTGAGGGTCGGCACTGTGGAGCTGCGGGTCGTTGTGTGCCCCGCTGCTGTAGAGCGTCAGAGACAGGTGAAGTCCCTCACGCCTTGACTCATCTGGGTCGTAGAACCTAAATGTGCCCCCTTCAAAGGTAGAGGGGTCCGTCAGCAAGACGGAAGCTGAGTAAGCACACCAAGCCATGTGGTTGGGTGTCAGATCTTCCTTGCAGCCGTCGTAGTGAGGAGGATGCCCCTCGCCCCGTATCTCAATAATGAAGTAGGAACCGTCCGTATCGATAGGAGCATTTTCTTTGATCTTGTCGGTAATCTTAGTCAGCACAGGATCGTTCCATCGATCAGTGACCAAGCGGGTATGTGGGAGGTTGGCTCTTAAGTAATCGGCTTCTGATTCAGTTATTACATCAGGAACGTAGACACGCATTTAGTTCCAATCGGCTACCAAGCTTTGCAAGACCAATACCTAGCTCCGGTCTTTGGGCCAGGATTATCACAGTTATGACGGCTTCTGAAGTTACTGCGGCGACCCGGCTCATTCTTTCGGATCTTCATATTTGGATCACCAAACATTACCTTCTTAACTTTGTCCCCGTCTTTAACAAATACCTTCTTTTTCTTTCGGCCATATCCCGGCTCTCCCTTTGAAATTGACAGGGGTTTGTTGAGAGTGACCTTTCTGCCTTGGTATTCAGCCATCACACTGCCTTTGTAATCGGTGCATCAGGATCTTGGAATGGCAAGATCTGAGCGAGGTTAGCGAGAGGAGATGCGTCTTTGACGTGGGCGTCAATTCCGTTGTCCTTCAGAAACTTGATGGCCGCAGTTAGCTCGGCAGCTGTGGCATTGCCTGATTGAATTCTGGCAAGAAGCTCCTCAGCAATGCCCTCATGCAACTGAGTTAGCACGGTGTTGAGGTCTTTCATGACCACTCCTTGAATATAAATGAAATGATTGTAGCAGCTACCGATCCGATAACTGCTGCGCCTCCTAGCAAAGCGGCACGGCCCTGTTCAAGGTAACGAATACGTTTATCTAAAACAGTTATCTCTTCGTCGTGAGCCCTTTGCATGTGAAGCAATGATTCTACTTTGCCCTCTAATCGGCCCAAAGCCAAGAGGATTTCCCGTGAGTCTTCCATGAGTAACCTTATGCAAAGTAGAAGCCAGAAAAGTTAATGCTTGTAGCTGTACTCGCCGCAATGTGCGTGTTGCTGAAGTTTGCCTGGCTTCCTCCAGTTGCTGCGGAGTTGACGTGCAAAGACAATGTAGTCCCCCCTGCGGACACTAGGCCCACTAGGTTGGTGGCGTTTACTGCGTTGCCGCAGAGACAAGTGATAGTAGCTACCCCAGATGCGTTTGAAGCTACCGGGAGGCCTGTGATGGTCACGTCTCCCGTGTTTGAGCCTCGGTTGAATGCAATGTATGCAGAGAAGTGTACAACGTCTCCCACACGGGTAAATTTGGCGTGGTTAGTAGACGTTGAAATTGTGGTTGACCCAATCTTCATGACCGGAGTCCACGTTCCTTCATCGTAAACCGTCAGGTTATCTTCCCCCACGTTGATGCCAGCAAATACTGGAGTATCGCCAGTACCAAGGCTTAGGGTAGATTTAGTGGCTTGAGTAAATTTTGTAACCATTGAAATGCTTTCTTTAGGCTTATTTAATACTGGTGTTTAATTACGTTGAGTAGTAATGCCCGGTTATCGAAGTTCCGTAGTCGCCTCGGTATTGAATGCTAGTAGTATTAGAACCTTTCAAAAACCAACCTAAGACTATTTTGCTTCCAGCCCCGTTGTTGTAAGTAGTTACATCTTCAGCGGTCACCGTGTATTTATATGTATGAGTCATTGGTACAATTAGCATTACATGCCTAAATAGCATTCTATAGTAGTTTCCGTCTCCTACATCGCCATTTAAGTGAGAAACATCGGTCCCTCCTCCAAGAGTTGACCCTTTAACTTCTGAGCTTGTAAAATTTTTGTATATAGCTACATACGCGTATGTAGAAGAACTTGAATCTGTGTCGTTATACACAGACAGTGACCACGGTATCATCACAACATCCCCAGCTTTTCTAGGAATGATATGAAGAACATTGCCGGTACTTACAAAACTCTGGCCGACAGAGTGATTAACGGTGTGGCTATTTCCTGGTTGCCTGTCAATAATTTCAATCAAATTTAAGACGGCATTGCCACTGTCTTTAAGCGTTCCAGTTACATTAAGGTTGTTGGAAGCGGTGACTTCGCCACTAAGAGTTGTGGCTCCACTAAGAGTTGTGGCTCCACTAAGAGTTGCGGCTCCACTAAGAGTTGCGTCTCCACTAAGAGTCGTGGCTCCGGTGACTCCCAGAGTGCCAGCGACGGAGGCGTTGCCTGAAGCAGTTACATCAACAAACGTAGCATCACCATCTACAGCTACTTTAGCCAAGGCAGTCCCTGATGTGTTCTGCCACTGTTGAAGATCGCCCGTTTGACTGTTAATGGCTTTAGTTGTCAGTGCAACATCACCCGTTGTGTCTGACTGAACAGGCTGAGTCAGTGTGTTTCTAGCTACACCAAAGTTTCTGACAATGACTTTATCACCGTTTGCAAGTATTTCGGTCCCCATTTTTAATGTGAGTACACTTCCTGAAATCGTGTAGTCAGTAGTAGGGATCTGCAAAGCTCCTGCATAAGTAACGACGAATAAATCTACGTTGTCTCCTATGGGAGTTGGAGAAGTTAAGGTGGTAGTACAGTCTCCTGTAATTCCACCTGAGCCTGCTGTTCCTGAGAAGTTAGACCCTAAAAGACTCCATGTCTGAGGAACAGCTTGAGCGGCCCAAGTCGAGCCATATAAGCCAAAGCCATCTACATAGTTTTTAGTTGCCGCATCTTGATCGTTTGTCGGCGTTCCTAGCGACTTAATTCTTTTATCTGAAGCGTTGTAGTTGCTATCAAAGTCCAACGGCAGGTTTGAAGTGCCTTGATCTTCAGCTTCTTGTGCCATGTACAGGAGCTGTTGAACCGCTCGGTCAAGGTCATCTTCAGACAGAACAGATCCATCCTGGAAGTCTACAAGGGCCGTCGTTGACCCAGAGCCCTCTCGCCCCGGCGTTTGTCGATACACCTTAATAATGATTCCACTAGCCGGAGCCGCAGCTAAGTCAACCTTGTTTGTGCTGGTGTTGACAGTGAATGCTGTGATGTCCACCCCATTTAGCTGCACTTTTACATGGCCTGTCGCAATGTAAGGGAATGGAATGGTGTAATTGCTAGTGCTGCCATCCGCTGTAGTTAAAGAGTATGTAAGTGGCATTTATTCTACCTCAGTCAAAAGTCCAGTAAAGACTGGATGTCTCGACCAGCCCTCCGGTAAGCTTTAATTGTTTGATTTCGTTTAGTCAGACGCCTGACTTCTGGGAATTCCGACAAGGTTTGTTCCCAAGCCTTCGTGCGGTATTTACGCTTGATTTTATCAATGGCATCAATTCGAGGGCTTCTGTTTCCTTCAAAGTCCTCAATAGGCAGCTGCTGATAAGCTCTAGTCTTTATTAGCTTCTTGATGGCCTGCTTAAGAGTCCTGCCTTCCACACGAACTTGTCCATGGTTTTCTTGCCACCGGTCATAGAACGTCTGCCCTTGGTTGTTTCGGTATGCAGTTGTGTCTACGCCTTGATAGACAGTCTTGGGAGGAGAGAAGCCGTGGCCCAGGATATTGAGTTCCTGCATGACTTCATCATCTTTAACTGTGGTATACATCACAGGGCCAATGGTCTTGGCTCTGTCAATCTTCTCACCAAAGATGTTTCTTCGGTCTTCTACTTGACCAGCAAAGAGCCCAGTTCCCTGGCCGTCTAGCCCATACTTGGCTCGGATAGCGTCTATAACGCTTCTTATCTCTTTTTCGTGTTCTGAAGCCCCAAGTGTCTGCGATGTGGCAGAAGAGAAGGGGACAAATGAAGAGATAGTCTGCTCAAGATAATTTTGACCAAACCGCTCAGGGTTTGACAGCACATTAGATATTCGAGACAGGCCGGTCAGATAAGACTTGTTGGTGACGTTTCGAGCGGTGGAGAACACCAAGGCCCCAAGAACTCCTTCAATAGTCTTGCGATCCTTGGGGTCAGCCTCAGCCATAGCTTCATTAAGGTCGGCTACTGTGCCTAAGAATGACGCAAAGGGATCTAATCGACGGTAGGAATAATAGGTGTCGCCTACCTGAATGGAGTAGGGCTGCCATCCATTGGCCTTCATGAGGTTACGTCTCTCGGGGTCTTTCGGACCCCCACCAGTCAACGCTCCTGCTTCATAGGCCAATGAGGCCCCATAGAAGAACATGCCTCCCGTAGCCACTCGGCCCACAACATCTGCCTTTGTCGCTCCGCCCTTCGCCATGCTGTCTGCTACTTCTTTAGACAGACGATTCATGGCCTTGATCGGCACTTTGTTACCGGCAAAGACAAACATCCCCTTGGCCACATCAGCGTAAGCCTGGGATGTTCGGTTCAAGAAGAAGGCCACAAGGTTAGTGGGGGTTCGGACGAACGGTGTGACAATCCTCAAGAACGGATGGTCGTTGACCACTTTGTTCCAGCCGGAAGCCACTTTGACCAACGCCGCTCTGTCAGGGTCATCGAGTGACCGGGTGAACGTGATTTCACGGCCATACTCCCGTGCTTTATCCGCAATGGCCCCACGGCCTTCATCCCAGTTTGAGTCCATGAATCTAGCAATCTCTTGCTTCATGGCCTTAGCTTTGTCAGTAGGGTCTTTGAATGGTCCCACCATGTTATCAAGAGCATGGCGTTCGGCAGCCATTCGGACGCTCTTGTAGTTGTAGAACTGACCATTGTTAATGATCTGCTCCATTCCTTCTTCTATGTGCCGAGCTAAATCTGTGCCCTTCTTCCCGGCGGCTACGCCTTCTCGGGATAGCCCTGCCTTTACTTCGGCTCGATAGTTCAAATGCTTGAAGAAAGCATCTTCAGCCATAAGCATTCGACTGGGCAGGTTTAAGGCTTTTCCAATCCAATCAATAGCAGCTCCACCCATATCCTGGGAGTTCCTGTTGAAGTTCTTAGCTGAAATTGCTCGATCAAACCCTCGATCTGTATCAAACTTGCCGATGTTGTCTAGCTCATCCCCCCAGTTCTTCCACGCTGATGCAGCCGCTTTAGTTGCATCACTAAGCTGGCTTCCTAAGTGCATGTAGAAGCTCAGCTCTTTGAATGCTCCTTGAAAGTTGAAGGTGGCGGCTTCACCCAACGCTTTTTCAAACGGCCTAAAGAACGTATGAATGGTGTTCGAGGTCATGTTGACAAGGTGGGTTACTGGGCCAGACAGGATGGAGTTCATCCAGTATTCCGTAAGCATGTGCGGCATTGATGCTGTTCGCTTGGCAAAGCTCAGTGCAGCGGCTGGGCCCTGAGCGTCTTGCACCTTTTTCATTCGCTGCACACGCCGTTTAATTACCTTACGGCCCTGCTCCACACTTCCACCACCGACAGCTTCCAAGTAGTCGTGGCGGAATTGCCTAGCTTCATCGCTAGGGCCTCGGTACATATTTTCCGATATGACTTGAGGAGACCCCTCCTCCGTTTTTACTTTCTTAGCAGGAGCTACCGGGGCTGCCGGAGTCGCCGGGGCTTCAGGAGCAGGAGCCGTGGCTTCGTCTGCTGGCCGGGAGGCTGCACCAGGATCTTCAGCGGGCCGAGCAACTACAGGCTCATCAACAGCACGGGCAGGGTCTACTGCATCTGGCACAGATTTGGTTCCAGCTACCCGCTTCTGGGCAGCCAGTGTTTGACCGGCCAACGTGCCGCCTTCACGGGCTCCGGTGACCAGCTCCTTAGCCATCATCATCAACTGTTCAGCGTGGATCAGCTCATCATCACTAGCGACATCATCGCTTACTTTCTGAGCCAGATCTTTTGCTTCCAACGACCACATATCTGCAATGTCTCGCAGGACCGCTTGACGCTGCATAAATTCCTTACCAGAATCTAATGTCTGAGCGACAAAGGCTCTCGGGTCTTGTCCGGTGGCTTCTGCCCAGAAACGAGCTGTGCCTTCGGCTCCGGCTTCAAGCTCATCAAATGTCATGGGCTTGTAGTTTTCAAAGACCTCACGCTCACCAGAATCCATAGCCGCACGGACAGTCTGGATCGCCTTTACTGAAGTAGTAAAGTTGGGCTCAACTCGGCGTGCCAGATCTGCTTTAGAAGGCTTGGGGGCCGAAGGATTGGGGAGGTCTAAAGATGACCGCTGCAAGCCCGCATCCAAGTTAAAGCCTCGGATCTTCTTTACATTCTTGCCCTTTACAAAGTCTCTGTAGATCTTCTCAGAAACGCCTTCAGGACTTAGGATGCCAAGCTTGCTCTGGACATACGTTATGACATCTTTCAGGACGAGTTTAACGTCATCAAAGATGGCTCTGACTGTGCCCGCAGCTGGAGCATTCTCAAGGTAGTCAAGGCGTGCCATGCTGACATCTGTCAGTGTCTCGGCAAACCACTCATCAATGCTGGTAAATCGATAGGCCTCGTCCCCAGTGGCTCCCTTGCCTTTGGCCTTGAGTTTATCTTGCTTCTTGACCGCCTTGGCGTATGCAGACTCTAACGCTTTCAAGTCTTTCTTAGGCAGATGCCGACTAAGGCCGTGCCACATCTCATGCAAAGACGTGCGTACAAGGCTGCCGTTATCGATAGCATCCTGAGAGATGCGGATCAGGTTTGATCCAAACTCATATCGGCCCTGGGCCCCTAGCTTCTTATGAATGGATACGCCCATTTCGTCGAACATATCCACGCCCACTTCATTCATAAATGTGCGGATATCTTCTACGTCGTAGCGGACTGAATCATCTCCAGAAGCTTTGGCTTTGTTTGCCGCCAGCTCAAGGCGACTTAAGATAGTGTCCGCTCCTCGTTTCCTGCCCGACCTAGCAATGCCAGCACCGGCCAGCTCATTTTCAATCGCAGCAAACACCTCGATGTCCACCTCATCGACAGGACCGGGACGTTTGCCTTGGAACGCTTTCAGCATTCTTTTCTGAAGAGCAAGGGCTTCTTTTTCTGGGAGGCCTAAGTCTTTAATCACGTCATCGATGATGGCGGCTTCTTCGACTGGATCTTCTCTAAGCGTCTGCTTTCGGAGGCCGTTCTTTTCAATCGCTTCCTTAGCGGCCTCTTCCGGCGTCATGCCTCTGGCCTTGGCTGCACGATTAGACTTAATGGCTCGAAGGCCGATCACAAACGGCTCCATCATGCCCCCTAAGATCCCGCCTTCCATAAGGTTCTTAAGGCGGCCTTCGATCTCAGTGTCATTCTCATCAGCGGCTAGGAACTCAGACACAGGGTTCTGAAGTGATGGGTATTGCTGGAGAAGATTAGACAACCGTTGCTCTTGAGCGTCAAAGACAGCAAAGTCTGCCATAGCTCCTGCGGTCACTGACTTACCAAAGCTGGCAGCCCATTTAGTAGTCTTGCTCGCAGAGCTGAGCTTTGAGGCGATCCCTGTGGCTTTCCCTGCGATTGACAACGCCCCCATGCCGGGGATAAACCCAGTCAGGAACTGAGACACTCCCTCGACCAGACCACCGGCCAAGGTTTCTGAGTGGCCTAATCCAAAGTTATCTTCGGCGTCAGGAAGCCAGTCCATCAACGCCCAGTCAGCGAGGTCATACACACCCTCAGCCGCACCGGCTACACCCCGCACTGGGGCCATAGCAATGTCACCTAACGTCCCAAAGAAACCGAGGTCTTCTTCACCGACTGGCGACACATTTCCCTCGGCATCGAGGTAGTTATTGAATTCAAATTTCATAGAGCTTTCTCGATAAGATTATCTAGCTTGCTTCATTAGTTGAAGGGTTTCGGGGGACAGCGGTGGAACCCGGAGACGGCCAGGACCGTTGAGTTGCATGTCCATAAAGGCAGCAAAGGAGACAGCGGCCTCCTGTCCAACAAAGCCTCTGTAAGCGTTGTAGTGCTGAACTAAGGAGTTAGAAGACAGACTACTAAGCAGCTGGTCTTGCAAGAGGTCCGGGCTGCTCGCATTAGCTCTTAGCACCTGTACAAGATCTTGCTCAAACGTATCAGCGTTAATCATTATGGTCTGAGAAGGATCTTTTAAGATGGGCTGAATAGTCAAAGGATAGCCATTTTCATCTCGCCCGGTTTCCATCGCCTCAATAGTTAAGCCATGAAAACGTCGAGCATTAACGTAGATCTGATCACGCTCTGGATCAGATTCTATGTCTCCAGAAAGCCGTCTAGTCAACGTAAAGTATTCTCTTGTAAACCCGTTGGGAGTAAGTACCAATCGGTAGTTTCTTCCAAAGAAAGGCTCATAAGTATTTGATCTTCGTCCAAAGGGTTTAATTTTACCTTTAGTCAGCGTGGTCATAACATCATCAGCACCGGCAACAAGTTTAGGAAGTTCAGCAGCGATGCGTTCATTCCTTGATTTGTCTCCTGAAGACCCAGGCAAATGAACTTCTGAAAGCTCACTTAATATGTTTGACGTAGCTTCTTGGAGCCTGAAGTCTTGTCCAGAGCCTGTAATGCTTTCTGAGATTGGAGAAGACCTAACTCTTAAACCCTCTGACTCGTCAGTTATGTCGGTGTCATAGTCCACTACCTGCTCTGCCAAGTCTTCGCTGGCTTGAGCTTGGGTGGATTGCTGCACCGCGTCAGTAATCTCAGGATTGAGGCCAATAGTGTTTTCGGCACTCATGTTGAGAGAGTACATGCCTCTGTCTCTGTCGTACTCAATCATAGATCTAAGATTGTCACTGAAGCTTTCCATGTAATTTTTAACTGCGTCAGTCCGTTCTTGTTCAGTTTCGTATTGAGCTTCTACGACCTCGGTAAGTCCCCCACTGTAGTCTTGGATCAACTCAGCAAAGGCCGCATCAGCCAAGTCTGGATCTTGGGTAGTAGCCTTGATTGTTTCTAGAACCCTTTCCATTCTTACATCAATAATCTTGGATAGTTCAGGGTTAGAGTCAGCCGCTCGCTTTTTAGCTTTCGTAGTCCTGTTTTCTACTACTGCGGCTTGCCCGAGAGCCCTAGATCTTTGCGATGGTGTTCCGGGCATTCCGCGAATAATCGCTTCACGCTCCGATAAAGACATTGCGTCATTGATTGCAACATCTACCATCGCATCAAGGTCGTTAGGGTTGCCCCGTGCTTGTACGGACTGCATATTTGCAACTGCGGGCCCAAGATCTTCAACTAGTACATTTGTAATAGCATCTGCATTAATGCCTTGTTCTTCAGCCCTGCGACGAAGTTCATCAGCAAACTCGCTGTGGGGATCAGCGTTTATTTGGGACCAAGCTGGGGGGTCTTCGGACTCTTGAGCCTCGCCTGCTTCATAAATTAGGCCATTAAGAATGGTGGATACGTTGTCCTCTTGTTCGGCCATTTCGTTAGCAGACACCCGATCAGAAGCCACAATGGCCCGATCAATAACTTCATCCAGCTCATCTAGATCTGCCAAGTATTCTTTAGACAGATCAGCTACGCCGTCTTTCTGTTCTCTGATAGTAGCAATCCATCCTTCCAACCGTTCCAAGTCTTCGCTGTCCCCCGAAAGGGCCGCAGCTCTTGCTTTGGTTGATACAAAGTCGTTGAACGACGCAATCAGATCTTTTCGGCCAGGCCCGCCTGTTATGTGGAATCGTTCATCCGCAGCTTTCTGCCACTCAGCAAACATCGTCTCATAAGTGTGTTCTTCAGGGTTGCTCCACAAAGCATCCATAGCTTTATACATTGAGCTTTGAAGATCTTGATGAGTGCGGGCGACAAGCTTCTCCCCACGCCGCTGATCTACCTGAGACAGCCACTGTGAGGACATAGAGTTGTAGAACTCTTGAGCTTTCTGCTGGGCGAAGTAGCCCGTAATCCCCATGCTCTCGAATGTATCTCGGGCAAACAGGGCCGCATCTTCGTTGTTCAGTGGGTTTGAGAACCGGGCAGTCTTAGAAGTGAGCTGTTGCCAATACTCATCTTTCATGATGCGTTCAGCAGCGTACTCAAGAATGACCTTTTTACGGAAGGGATTGGCTGCTGGAGACAGTGAGCCATCAGCTTCCCCCTGCCTTGCCAAAGCCGCCAGCTCATCTCGGATCTGTTCTGTAGAGAGCTTGTCCATACGGATCTGCTCAATAGTCCTTACTTGATCCTCTTGAGCCTCTTCTTCTTTCAGCCCCCAAGTAACAATCGGCTTAATCAATCGCTCCAAAGACTCCGACAAAGAATTGTCGGGAGGAGCAGGCCTAAACGGCAAGGAGTCGGGCGAAGGAAGAACAGGTTTCTCGGGAGCCTGGATTGGATCAGGAGCGTCTGGCCGTCTAAGAGTCGGCTTGACATAGGTATCTGTTCGCCCAGCTTGTGTGCGAGAAATTCGCCGTTTCTTACCCATTTAGTAGATTCCTGTCGTGGAGTTTATGAGCCTAGTAAGGCCTGTAGCTTTGATTACGGTAGCCCTTCGGCCCATAGCCCATCATTTGTTGCCCTCTAGGGGTCAAGTAGTTAGACGTTGCTGCGGTCTTAGGAGCAAAGTTCTGTGGCCTGTAGAACTGACTGTACAAGCTCATGCCATCTCCCAAGACGTTCAAGCCGCCAGCCAAGTAGTTAGGCTGATTGACCAGCTGGCCCTGATATGGCTGTCCAGCAGCAATAGGAGCCATCGGGGCGGGCAACGCAGGCATGGCAATAGGTTGCGGAGTCGTGGACTCCATGCGTCCCAGTCCTTGAGCCTCTACTTCTTCATATTGAGCGTCATAAGCTCTCATTCGCCATTCCATTTCTTGATTCACCGCATCCATGTTTTGAAGCTCATTGAATTTGAACGCCTCAATCAAATACTCAGATGACAGGCCTGACACGCCTCTTTCGGCAAAGTCCGCCCCAGCCTGAGCTTGGACTTCTCTAGAATCTGATTTGATAGCTTCGATCTCTTGTCCAGCGACCACACGATCTTGGCCCAGCAAGGAGGAGATCTCGGAGTAATTACGACGCACAGCGTCATTTGTCCTAGCAATGTTCTTTTTGTGCAGGGTTTCTTGGTGATCAATAAGATCCTGACGATACCCAAGTTCGCCTTCATACTGCTCTTGCTGGTAACCGGACATCCGTTGCTGATACTCTGATTCAGCGGCATATCTAGCTTGAGTATCCGCTACTTGACGCCGGGCCATCTGCTCTTGATACCGTGCCATTGCACTAGCAGATTGCTGCTGCTGCACCATAGAAGCCGCAGCAGAAGCGGCTGAAATAGCCAATCCGACATTAGCGGCAACGGCGGCAGATGAAGCCCCTGCAATCGCAGCACCGCCAAACATAGCGGCAGTAAAAATGCACATTAGCTAATCCTTACAAATTCGTAAAACGGAATTCTAGCTACCCCAAATTTAGGGTGTAAATTAATGAACTTGAACCCAAGCCACTTCAACCATCGGATATGAAGTGTATTTCTAGCATCGACATAATTAAACAACAGGGGATAATCTTTATGTAGCCCAGCTAGACAACGCTTGGACTCTCGTAGGAACGGCACTCTGACGGTCTTGACCATATCAGTGCCCAACAGCCACACCGCCCCCGCCCCGTCTATGACTGGGCCAGCCCCAAACATGATGATGGGCTCTCCCTCCCAGTCTGCTGTGTATCTATGAGTAGAGCTTTGGAAACTCACGGCCAAGGCCTCTTCAGGCGTGACGCCTGCCAAAGCCTTGATCTCATCTTGATCAGCCTGCCTTAATCGAGGGGCAAGCCACTCAATGTCTGACTCGACTGCGGGCCTGATTTCATACTTAATATCTTGCTCGGGCTCGGCCATTAACAGACATTTCAAAGTCAGCATCTACTAATGCTGTAGGTACGGGAGAGTCATTCTTGACTTGAATCTTAACCTGGTTTCTCTTGGAGTACACCGGAACTCTGAAGTTCCCATCTTCAAGCAATGAGCTACCAATGACGTTGTTGGCAGACCCCAAGATTCTACCACTAAATACATGGGTACTTGTGTCTCTGTAGTCGGGAGTTACTTCAACTCTAAAGTATCCAGTGTCCGAAAAGCTCAAGGTCAGGTATCTGATTTGGATACGAGCATCCTTGTCAATACGGCCTGTTCCCTCTGTGCCGCTTACAACGACATCACTGAATTGATACATCATTTCGTATGCTTCACCAATCCAATACTTTTCAGCGGTCACGTTTCCACTCACAACAACAGAAGCACTGTCGTTCGTCTGGGTAACGACGGGAATTCTGCGGCCATCTTTAGTGGCTACCTCAATAGTAGCCCCTGTGTAGGCCTTGTAGGGCAAGACAATTGTTGTGGCGTCAGTACCTATATTATACGTCTCACTGCACGCAGACTCATCTACTCGACGATCTAAGCGTGTGCGATAAGCAGGAGTGATTGTGGTCCCCCCGGCGTCTGTAAATGGAGGGTCAATAAGTCCTGCCTCCATCCGCATCTTATCCAGGAATAGGCCGTCAGATCGCAAGCTCACAATGTACAGCGTGGTATCGATAAACTCCATTCCCAGAACAGTAGTCGTTGAGGGGAAGGTCATCCGGCTCCAAGAAGATAGCACCCGCTCAGTAGGTGAATCGTAATACTTGTAGCAATACAGATTGTTTCTATCGGTATTTGTAAGCACAAACAGCACATCTTCATGAGAAGAGCCTGCCATGTCTCTGACAGAGCCCTTGATGTACTGAGGAATCTGAGCCGCAATGTCTGTAGCGTCAAACACACTCTCAGTGTCCCCAGATATGTAGTATTGCCGCAGTCCGCTGTACTCCCCTCGATCAAACCCGAAGTAGATTGAGTTGCCCAAGGACACAGGCCGCACATCAGACACACTCTCATAGTTAGTGGTCTTGGTCATTGCCACGGTCTTAGGGCTGAGGGCCCCTTGGCTCTGAAGCGTAAACTGAGTCTGCTCAGAGAATAAGACTAAGGAGTTTGCAAAGGGAATAGCTGAAGTCAAGATCGACACCGTGCTGTGGGTGCTTGCCACATCAATAGGATCAGTGTCTAGCAGATCAGTGACCGTAGTCCTCCAGAAGTTGAAGAACTCAGCGGACTCCGTAAGAATGACGTTCTCGTCCGCCAAGAAACCAAGGCGATTCTTAAACAAGAACAGGTCATTAATTGTTCGGCCTACAAACGACGGGTCAGAGTTACTGTACTCGTCTCCACAGATGCGGTCACCCCAGACCGGAAGATCGTAGCTTGTAGTCACCCCCTCAATAGTTACGTCGTAAGCATCGCCATCTAAGCGAGCGAATCGGAAGTTTCCATCGGCTTGACGAACCAGGACATGAGGCATTGTTGCTGGATCAAACTTGTATTTGATTCCTCGGGCTCTAGACTCTTGCCAGTGCCCACTGCCCCCAGTTCCGTTGTCAGCGACAAACTCGACCCAATAATCATCCCGAGTGTCTGTGGGCTCACCTGTGATTTTGACTCTAAATCCGTGCTTGCCTTCCAGCGGAAGATCGGTAATTCGCTGAATAGTATCCTTGATGGCGACAAGGCCCTCTCCGCCTAGTCCGTCATCAGAGCTGACCGTAAAATCAGAAGAATTAGTGATGTGGATAGTGCTTCCAAACCTAGTTGTAGTGCCTGGAAACGTTCCTGATGCGGCCACAATGTCTTTAGCAATCTCAGTTGTGTCTATTTCTTCTCTGTCAGCGGCGTCCGCTCCGTCTGGCGTGTTTCTTGTTTTTGTTACACCACCCGCAGTAGCAGCGTACCTAGTACCATAATCGCCCTGTTTAACAAAGAACATGGCTTCAAAGACTGCGGCATCTACAGCAGCGTCCATCGCCACAGACTTTGTTTTATTGACAATAAACGTGTAGTCGGCGATTGTCACCGCCCGCAGATTTGTCTCAGCTTTTTGAGAAGCTGAAGGCATCTGTAGATAGGTAGTTCCATCAGGGACGTTGACAGTCTTAGCCGTCCCATCAATGTCATGGACTGTAATTGTAGCTGAGGAGTTGTCTGCCTTGATCGACAGGACATATCGCTCCGTAGGATCTCTGTTGATGATGTGGGTAAAGTAATCATCCGCAGACCCCGAAGCTGAGGAGTTAAGGTTAGCCACATGCTCAGTAGGCATCCGCTTAGTCAGGCCCTCAAGAACCGAGGGGTAAGCGTTGTCCTGAGCTTCACACTGGTTCTCAAAGCGGATGGAGTCCGGCTGCTGAGAAACGCCCCCAATCAGGTTGGGGATGTTTTTAGTTGTTAAGGGCATTAGGTGGAGATCCCATTTCTTACATCACCTCGGTCAATAATCCGTCCAATGTCGTAATTATCAAAGATTGTGTAATCACCCCCCTCGGTTTCCGCATCTTTGAAAGCGACCAAAGCCTGGAACTCATCTTGCTGATTGAAGTCATGATGCTTACTAGAGCCCACCACGCGATCTTGATAGCGGCGGGCGGCTCTGATCATAATGTAATGACGGGCTGTCTGAGGCAGATCTTCCCAGTCAAGCATGTAAACCACAGTGCATTTAAGTGTGCCTGTGATTGTGTAGGTCTGATCAGTCTTGTTGTACAGCTTGCCGCCTCTCTGAATGTACTCAATGGTTCCAGCGTTTGCAGGCTCCACATCAATACGAGCCGCATTAGTAGGCAGCAGGATGTTGCTGTTGTTGTCGGCAACAATAGGTACTTCTGTTTCTCGGTTGAAGTTCCAGCCATGAGACTGGACTTCCCTAGACACTTCAGTCAAGATTCGTTGTGCCATGCTGACATCTTGGGTGACCGAAGAAGCCTCAAGTGAATTTACGGGAGCTTCTCCGATAGCACTTAACATCGCATTGATGGCTTCGAGTTCTGTGGTTCTAGTGAGGCCCATAAATTTTCCTTAGTAAAAGAGGGTGACCCCCCGAAGGAGGCCACCCCCGTATTGGCCGGGACAAGTGGCCGAAGAGCTATTATGCCTTCAGTTCTACGAGGCACTCGTTCCGAAGAACTTCGTGGCCCATAGCGTACTTGCAAAGCATCAGCGTACCCTGGCGTTCAACCATGTACTCTGACTCTACAGCCAGATCCATCAGCTTGACCGTAGCCAAACCACTACGCTGGAAGCACAGAGCTTGCGGCGCAACGCCAGCACCGGTTAAATCGGTGTTAGCAAGGCTGGACAGGTCGCCTGCGGGAGCAACATAGTCAGCCGTAGGAATGTGATTCGACTTAAGAATACGCATTCCGTAAGCACTGACAATGTGGCCCGTAGCAATGGAGCCGTTGCCGTCATTACCGTAGTCACGGTTGATGGCGTCGTAGTTTGACTCAAGCAACTTGTAATACGACCCAGGGCCCATGACACAGTACCGGTCGTGCGACGGCACGTCCTTGGTGTCCATGTACTCTGCTGCATCAGCGATGCCACCGAGGATCTCAGCTCCGGTAGGAGTACCGGAAGAGATGTCGATGGAAGAGCCGAGGTAATCGCCGCCACCGAAGCGGTCAGCGGTTCCACCAGTTACTCGGGCTCCTTGGATGCCCAAGTGAATCAGATTCTTATCGGCTTCATAGGCAAGAGCCCTAGCCATCTGGGTGGTGTACTCACTACGGATGTCATAGTGATTTTTGGCTTCATCGATGTTAGCGACAAAGGTGCTGGAGATCAGCAGATCATTGATCGTGACAATGATCTCATTGTGCTTAACGGATGAAAGGTACTTAGAACCTTCGGTAGGTGAAGCACCGTCGCCGGTTTCGATAACCGATTCACCAGGAGTGTGATACCCGGCGGATGCGGTGGACATGGCGGGGAAACTAGCCGACTTACCGGAAGTGATGGTACGCACTGTATGAAGTGGCATCATCACATTTACGGTTTCAAAAACGCTCAGGACTTCTCCAGCAAATTGCTTGAGAAAAAGAGCGTTCTGATCGTTAGCTGCATTTACCTGCCCCAAACGTGAGGGAGCGTTGTTAATGTAACCCATTGATCTTTCCTAAAAATGGTGTGATATGAAATGCCAAATCTGCATCATTTCGGACCACCGGTTATCCGCCGCAACGGGCCGGTTCCTAACGTGTTGAGATTATTCTGGCTGGTCTATTGACCCAGCAAACCACCCTTCGGGGAGGCTTACCTTGTTCTTGGACAGCTCCCACTCGGAGCCGTTCCAATAATAGACATGACCCCGTATGCCGGGGCCAAGTCTTACTAGTCCTTCTGATTCAGGGACAAAGACAACTTTAGTGCCCCCGCAGCCGGTCAATCCAGCGGCGGCGGACATCAGCAGGAACAGGAGGAGCATCCCTTGCTGTAGTTGCTTCATTTGCTTTATCCCATGCGAACGGTATCAATGCCTTAAACAGTGCCACCAGTGCGGCACACATGGCTTCAATCATGACTCAACGGTCTTCTTCAGCGTCAATCGAGCCCCTGTGTAACCGAGGGCGACCAAAGCAGCTTCGACAAGGCCAACGACCTGAGCCGCTGTTCCTTCGAGAGTGAACGCTCCTGAAGCTACAAGGGCTCCCAGGATAACAGCGATAGCACTCATCCAAAATTCTGTTGTCTTAAATCCGGGCTTCATGTGTGTATTCCTTATTGAGGATCAGAGATAGCAAGGCGGTTGGTAACTTCATTACGGTACGAAGGGTCGTTTTGATACCGAGGATCTTTCATAGCTGCCGTCACTTGCTGCCATGAAGTAAATGCCTGAGTAGCTCCTGACGTGCCCACATCGCCTGCAATCAAGTTAGGTGATCCAGAATCAGCGTCATAGCGAGCCTTCAGGCCCTTGATATTCATTTCGATTGTAGCAGGATCACCAGAGTTTACGCCGTCATCATAAGCAATCTGCTCTTGCTCAGTGAGGTTGTTTCTGGCCCATTCGCCCAAGGCTTCATAAGCTTCTTCGCCACCGACAAGCCCTACAAAGTGGCCTCTGGCTTGATCCATCAACGCCTTCTGCCCTTCTACATACGCTTGAACAAGCTCACGAGAAAGGCCGCGAGTTTCCAATTCAGAATACGACTCATCAGTGAGGTCGCCGTCTTGCAGCACTTCGTCTGCAAAACCTTGCATTTCGTCTGCGGACAGCACTGCACTTTCTGGCCCCGACTGCACTTCTTCGGGCTCCTCGGACACTTCCTGTTCTGGCTGCACTTCTGATCGCATACGTTCCAACTCGGTATACGATTTAGCGAGGGAATCGACATCGATAGACCCGTCCTCAAGAATGAATTTTTCTGGTATGGAGTTTTGTTGTTCGGGAGCCTGTTGGGCTTCCCCTTCCGCCGTGGCTTCCGGCTCATTCGGGTCATAGCCCTCATAAATAGGTTGATTAGGGGCTTCGGGGCCCGTCTCCCCTGTTTTAATTTCTACGCGATCAGTCATTTTGTCCCTGGCCTTCTTGCTTCATTGACTCGATAGATTGTTTGGTCAATCCATCTAACACCTGCGGCCCAAACTGCTGGGCTGCTGCCATCATTTGTTGCTGCTGCATCTCCTGCTGGAGCTGCTCTTCGCTCTTAATCAGTCCTTCGGTTTCAATGCCGAGTGCCATAGCCCTGCGATCCATGTATTCACGCATGTTCACGAACTGGCCCAACGCCTGCGGTCCAAGCAACTGACCAACCCCTACAAGGAATTCGTCCATCTTGTTGAGGTCGTTGCCTCGTCCAAGAGCTTCGACACCGGTGATGATAGCAGGACGCACCAGATCTTCAGGGAGATCAGGCATCTTGTTGTCCCGCTCCATTTGATCCATCATTCGCTTGACAAGGGGCAACTGGAACTCTTGGCTGAGAACAGAGTAGATCCCGCCTAACTGTCGCTCAATCGACTGAGTGACCAATCGGACCTCAGCCGCAGTGACCCGCTCAGCGTTTCGGATAGCGTTGTCGGTCAGGAGAAACGCATAAGACAAACGATCCGTAATGGTCGTAATGGTCTGATATGCAATGCTGAGGTCCGACGCCTTGTTAAGCTGGAGGACCGAAACGTCATTCGCCGAACCTTCGACAATACCACCATTGGGGGCCTCCGCTAATACTCGGCTACGGGTTACCCCGTTTGGAGCTACTAAGAACAACACTTTAGCGGCAGCGGCACTCGCCTCTACAACGCTTTGCATCAAAGACTCTAGGCTGGCAAGGTCGCCGATGTACTGCTCAATAAATCCTCTACCATAATCTTCGCCAGAGGTTCGATTCATTCGCAAGGCAATGTACGGGCTTTTTTCAGCCTCAAACACTCCTTCGCTGCCGGGGACAATGCCCCCGCCTATTTCTTGGAAGACCTCGATCTTGCCGTCGCCCCGCATCTTGACGCAGGTAAACATATCGACCTGTCCATCTTTGCCGGTGGAATCAGGATTAGCGTTCACCAAAGCCTGAGCCACCTTCGGCAGCATGTCCGGGGACACGCTTTCCTTAGTGATGATGGTACGGGGGTTGCCCATAGCGTCCCGTTTGATGACGAAACGATCCAGATGGATAACCCGCATCCCCCCTTCGGGGGGGAGATGCAGGAGAACATTTCCAGTAACGATCAGATGGCGAAGGGCCTCAAACGCATGGACCCTAAGAGCCTGAGCTTCTATCTCAGACATGACTGATCGCTCAATCTTAGCTAAGGCAGTATCAATTTCGGTCTTGAGGTCTGCCCCACCCTCTTGAGCCTCGATCTCACTCAACGCAGTTGGATCAATGACCAACCGGAAGAATGGGCTGTTAGGAGGCAAAAGGCTCAAGAGAAGAGCCGAAGCCATGTTATTGACGCCCCTAGCCCCCACGCTTTGATAAGGGGTACTCAAGCGACTAGTCGCCGTATGCCCCTCTTCAGGCATCAGGGTTGGGATCGTCAACTTACTGGCATCCCTAGCTCTTTGGATATAAGGATCTCGCTGAGCTGCCAGCTTCGTATACAGACTTTCGGCTGCTTTCATCTTGTTCATGGTTTATCCAGGATAGTTGAGGCCGCCGGATCGCGGGATTCTCAATGCTGATTTGCCCTTCTTACGGCGTATGCTTAAAGAAGGCCCAGTAGCTGCTCCAAGAGAAGCATCTGTATTTGTGCGAGCGGCTGGTGCAGCTCCCTTAGCGGTCTTTGCCCGAACAGCCTCACCCTTCGGAGCCGGAGGCGGCGTCGGTGGTGGTGGTGGCGGTGG
>UEXM01000581.1_pt1 | contig 37280 bp, 62 predicted proteins | sample 1796661 | NCBI WGS metagenome assembly UEXM01 (sample SAMEA4772469, study PRJEB27181) | metagenome
GAAGCCTAAGCGGTTCTTCTAAGTGGTCAGGCATAGCAAGCGCTGATAACGGCTTACTGTATTGTTCTCCTCAAGACTCAACACAAGTGCTAGAGATTGACCCTATAAATAAAACAACAAACCTATTCGGCAGCATAAGCGGTGCTTCTAAGTGGATTGGAATAGCAAGCGCTGATAACGGCTTGCTGTACTGCGCACCGCTAAATGCAACGCGCGTACTTGAAATAGACCCTATAAATAAGACTACGAGTTTATTCGGGAATCTAAGCGACTCATTCAAGTGGCAAGGCATAGCAAGCGCTGATAACGGCTTACTGTACTGCGCTCCATTAGACTCAACTCAAGTACTAGAGATTGACCCTATAAATAAAACAACAAGCTTATTTGGGAGCTTGATTGGTGGTACAAAATGGGTTGATATAGCAAGTGCTGATAACGGTTTTTTGTATTGCGCACCATTTAGCGAGGATCAAATCCTGCGCATAGGAAGTGCAGACGGAACTTTTAACGGATCAGCATCTACAAACTTTGATAGGCACTGGCAGCAATCAGACGGCAATCAGCAAATTAAAAAAACTGCTGGTACAATAAAGCTAAATGACACTAAGCTAGTTTTAGACTCAAGCAACACTTACACAATACAAAGTCTAGCTAATGCAAGTTACGGCGATGAAATTGTGGTTGTTAGAAGTGGCGACAATGAACCTACTTTAGTTTTGGATAGTGCAGATATAGCAGACGGCAAGCTAATACAGTACGGCTTTCAAACCGATACAGAGTTAACGCTTGATACAAGCGATACATACACGCTGTTTTTCAACGGTGTAAATTTGCAAGTCAGAAGGGGGTAGTATGAACGGTTCTAGTTTATTTGGCGGTGAGTCTTTCGGAACATTGTATGAGGATGGGGCTACATTTAAACAAGCATCAACAGGTTCAACTGGTGTATTTTTGAATGTAACGGATGAAAAAGGTATTTTTGAAATTTCAACAAGTGGCCCCAACGCAATTCTAAATATAACTATTGACGGTAACAGCTTTCAGGGTAGCGTCAATGACATTTCAACATTAACAGGGTCGCAAAATATCTCAACCGCTAGTTTTTTTGTTTATAAAAAATCACTTAGGGTTGAAACCATAAGCAATGTAAATTCTTACCAAGTAGTTATAGATAGGCTTTCATAATGACACAAATTACACAAGAAATGATTGATAACGCTAGCGATCTAGCAAAAGATGGTTTTGACGCAGCAATTCACGACTGGATTTTAAAGCCGTACAACACCAAAGAGTGGCAAAATGGCGATCAAATATTTGACGGTGAAGGCAATCCGGTGCTTGATGGTGACGACAATCCAACATATGAGCGCGTAATTGTTGATGTTGTTAAGCATAAAATAACCGGGTACTCAGCAAAGCAAGTGCAAAGCCCTAGCTATGTCACTTTTGATATAGAAAACGTGCTGGTAACAATAAACGGCCATGCAGCTGAGACAATAAACGATGTTTACCCCAAAGGCGTAAAAGGCGACAGTCTAACTATAACTTGCGACATAGTCGACCAAGACAGCAACATTGTAAACATATCTAGTACGGGACTTAGATTGCCATTTGAGAAAGTAACTTCTGAATCAGTTGTTATTGATGAAGATAAGCTAGATGCAACAATATCAAACGGTCAAATGGTTGCGGTTGGTGTTTTCGAGCGCGGCGGTACGTGGGTAATTACAGAAGAAAGGCTAAATAAATCACTAGCTGAAATAGGTGAAAGCTGGCGCATTTCTTTACCTACAAGTATTAAGTTTCACGTAGCTAGCGATAAACAGTAATGAAGGTAATATTCTCTTCGTCAAACCTTCCAGCGGCGCTTGTAATTCGGTTTATGACCGGTTGCAAGTGGCACCACTGCGGGGTTATTTATGATGACGACATAGTTATAGAGGCTACAGCGTTTAAAGGCGTCAGGGGCGTAACTCTGGAGGACTTTAAAAGTAGGGGTGACTTTGTTATCATAAACATACCGTTAGAGGACGAGCAAGCCGCTAGAGAGTTTTTATTTAGGCAGTTGGGAAAAGGTTATGACTGGGCGGGAGCCTTAGCTTATCCATTTAGACTAAACTGGCAAGATAAAGACAAATGGTATTGCTCTGAGCTAGCTGCTATTGCAGCGAAACGCGGTAAATCACCCATAGTGCGTAATGATGTTAGAAGTGTTACGCCTCGGGATATTTGGATGCAACTATTCGATATCGTTGAAACAAACGATACTAACTTAATTTAGGATGAAATTATGAGCGGAAAAACTAAAGGCAAAGACGGCGCACAGCAAGAGCAGGAAAATAAAGATCAAGAGCAGGAATAGTTAAATGATAGCGTTAGATGCCTTTATTTTAGCAGCGTATACAATATTATTCGGTTACTTAAAAACTAGAGATAGTTTCGCTATTATTTTGGCGTTTAGCGCTAGCTGTCTTTATACTGCGAGCGGGTTATTTACAAATCAAGAGCCTTGGATTAATCATCTCGTAGTTAGCTTTTGCTTTATACCTGCATTTTATTTTTTAACTAAACCTGTGTTTTTTGGCGTTCTTACTTACTCAATATACCATTGGGTTGTCTCTGCTGACTACATACTCTACCCGTCAATGCCAACGCTTGTTAGCGGCACGTTTACAAGTATGATATTATTTATTAACGTTTATATAATGCTTGCAATAATTTATGCTTCAAAATCTAGAATTTACAGCACAGATGTTAATCTGGGCAGCGGTTGGCTTGCTGATATACAGAGTCGCAAAAGACAGGCTGGTGAGGTTCAAAAATGATCATAATAAGCAGCGCAATAAAATCAATAAGTGACTACAGTGACGCCATTATAAGCAAAGTTATTTACCATGCTGGCTTGTGGGTCGGCATTGGTGGTGGGGCTGCAACGTACTCGGTTGGTAAAGCTGTAAATCAAGCTCAAATGTCCCCTATGACAGCCTTTGTCCTTGAGTGGGGCGGATTAATATCAATGATAGCAGCGGCGTCTTTGATAATTAAAAACATTGTTGATACTTGGTTATCTATTAAGAAGTCAAAAATGGAACAAGAAGCCCACCAGAAAGAGATGGGCGAATAATCACTTTTTAAACACGCCTACCGTCTTGATCAGAAAATAAAAACCGAGCACTATTGAAAACGGATCTTTTAACACATCCTTCATATAAATATAAATGTCATTCTTAAAAGCCTTTAAGCTTGATGTTTTAATTTCAGCCAAATTCTGAGACTCTGAAGCGGCAGCTAGACTCGATGTATCTACTGCAAAAAACAGATAGAAATACTCAATAAGCCCAACAAGCAAATACACACCACTAAAAAGCATTACACCAACAACTGTAAGGATTGCTATAAATCGACGCGTAGAGCTTTGATGGCGTGTTTTATCCATTAGCTGTAACATTGCATCGGCTTTATCTTTAGCGCTCATCTCGTTAGCGCCTGACTTATCCCTGATAAAGTCTATTGCTGCACTTGTCATCTTGTCGCTGGCAAGGAGTGAGGTTATGAAACCAGTTATAACATTAATCATTATATCTACCCGTCCGCATTTGCTCAGCTAGCTCGGTAGCCCTACCACCAACCTGTCTAGCCCATCTACTATTAAGCATTTCTTTAGATGCAAGCTCATAGTCTTTTAATGATAGTGCGTTAATCATCTTTATGAACTTTAACATTCCGCGCAATCCTAGATTGAATGTCATATTAACTACTACACCAGACCTAGCCTTGTCCAGTTCAGCGAACCATTGATAATTAATTAGCTGGGTGTAAGCTTTGTTTATATCGCCTTTTAGCAGCTCCTCTGCTTCTTCTTCCGATATACCTACATCATCTAAGTTGCGACCATAACCGATAGTTAACTTGCCAGAAGTACATCTGTACGGCTTTGGTTCAAAACCTTCATGCCTTTTTATCTGTTCTCTTAAACTATACATAAACCACCCCCAATATAAGATTAATCATTAGTATCTATCCTCGCCACTTGCTTTTGACTGCCTTCTGTTTGAGCCGAAAAAGTCCTTGCTTGTCATGAATGGATAACCATACAATCCAGTAGAGGTTAAGCTATCATTGCAACTGACCTTGTTTCTGGCCCTGTTAAGCCTGGAGCTTACAGTACCAACTGATACCCCTGTTTCTTTTGCTATTTCAGGATATGACATTCCCAAGTTTGCCATATCAAAAACTTTCTTCTCATCACTACTTAACATCTATCTAACTCCAAGTTTTAGGTTTTTAGTGTATGGGTTTCTAGCCCTATCATTGCGCATTTTATTATCTCTTATGTATGTAGATATAGACTTAACGGTCCTGCCAAGAATTACAGAAACCTCATTAAGACTGTGCCCTCTATCTACTGCAAATTGAACCGCCTCAACCTCGTATTGCTTCCACGCCCTGCATATCCTCATTATGCAAACCCCATCAATATAGCACCGTAAGAAACCGCAACGCCCAATGTGCTACCCGCAACACCACCGATACAAAGCTTTGCAGCAAATATTATAAATTGGTCTACTAAAAGCATTTCAACATCTCCATTTATTCCGTCATTGAAATGTAGCTGAATTAAAATTAATTATCAAATCATTTTACAATTAATTTATAGGCAAGAAAAAGCCCAGTGGAGAGTCTGGGCTTGAGGATAGTAGATGTTGAGTGATTAGCGATTGGGCGAGCTAATAACTACAGTATATCCATTTTATTAATCTAAGCAAGTTATCACAGCCTCAACCCTTGGGTTGCCCCTGTCAATGCCACCGTAACGCTCTGAGTTACCAGCAATGATATTAACGTTATCATCTTCAATCAGCCCAGATTCAACCAAGGCGTCTTGGAAGAACTTTTTAACAGTACCCACAAAGTTGTCTAGGTCAGGCCCGTTATTAAGCTTTGCATAGTACGTGTATCTTATTTGTATTCTACCCTTTATAGGATCTAAGCAATCAACCTGATCCATTATCATATCCTTGAATTTCTTTTTGGCTTTATTGCTAACTTGGTAGTGGGCATTCCTATACCAATTAACATTTATAGGCTTACCTTTGACAACCCCATAAAGGGGTAGCGTAAACATGTAATCACTCATAAATCACCTTGCGCCCGTAGGCGCTTTTATTAAAAGGGAATACCGCAAATTTCACAGTCAGGATTATTGCCAGCGCATAAGTGGCATAAATCCTGATTACTGCTGTGGGGCATGACCACCATTCGGAACAAAGCCGCCTTGTGGTTGCTGGCCCTGTGGTGCAAATCCACCCTGCTGCTGCCCCTGAGTTTGCCCCTGTGGTGCAAATCCGCCCTGTTGCGGGGCTTGGTTGTACTGTGGCTGTGAATAACCGCCCTGCTGTTGTGGCTGCGCCTGTGATTTAGATTGCTCAACATAGCCAGCATTGTTAAGCCTTGCGTTCTCCATGTTTAGCTTTGTGTACTTGCCGCACTGACTTACATCAATTGTTAGTTTTTCACCTGAGACAACGATGAAGTTACCTTCAACAATTACACTATTGTAGTAATCAATTTGACCACCTTTAGCAAATAATGATGCTCTATAATTCGTGTATTGCTTTTCACCAGTTTGTCGATTTTTTGTCATTTCTGAAAGCTCAACTATAAACAAAACACTTTGCCCATCTTGACCTATTCCCGACTGAACATATGGAGCTTTTCTTAATTCACCTGATACTATATGCATTTTATTACCCTTATTTAATTCTTAATGAAGGCTCGCCCTGTGCAAGCTCAGCGCCCATTACCATGCCTATTTTTAGGTCTGACAATAGCGTTTTTTTGTCTATCGAAGTTGTTACAACCTTGTATTTTTCTACCAGCATTGATTCATCTGTTATATTTGCCACCGGCAAGCCCTTGCCCTTACTTACAGAGAAAAGTTTAAAATCTATCTTTTCCCCAACTTCCATATTACACCTAACCCAGTTTGTAAGGCTTTTAGCGGAGTTAACCTTAACCTTAGCTATGTCTTGAAGCCTTTTGGCCTCATCTCCAGCGGCTTTTGCATCACTTTTTAACTGAGCTATAACAGCAAGCGTTGATTCTATCTTATCCTTTCTGCAAGAGCTGACCATATCAAGATGATCGCTTATATCTTCAAGGCTCATAACACCAGTATCAACAAGTGCTATAAGCTTGCTTTGCTCTTCTGTTAATTCTCTAAGATTCATCATTACCACCCATTGAGCTATTAGCCTCGCCAGCAAGCCTTTGCACCTCATTTTGTGTAATCACATCAAGACCACCCCAAGAATTTTGTACAAGAGTATTCCAGTTATCAAGAAGCCACTTCCCATTACCACTGGAAACCGCCGCCTTTATATCAGCAACCCCATCCCTAACACCTTTTGCGTCCTCATCTTCCTGAGCCATACCAAGTATTGCGGCGTATGCATATCTTCGCATGTACGTAATTGATGCGCCCATGGCTTGTGCTGGGTTTTTACCCGCACCACCTTGTAACACAGCCTTTTCCATTAGAAAGGTATCACGCATCCACTGACCGCTAGAATGAGTCAACATTGTAGTTAGCGTAGTACCACCCTCAGATTGACCCATAAACTGCGCCACAGCCAAACCGTTAGCTTTTAATAAGTCTTTAGCTTCCCATATACATGCGGCCAAGTCTGCGTACTTATACCCATGACCCGCCTTTGATTTTCCAGCACTACTAAGCTCGCCTTGAAAATTTGCGTATGCAGTAAATAGATCACCTGTGTTTTCTGACATTTCCATATTAAAACCTCGCACTTATAACTTGCTCAATCTCATAAGCTACCGCGCAATCTCCATTAGCAACAGCCTCATTTAATTTTATTATTAAGTCGCCCAAACTCATATCACTTCACCCCCTAACTGTTAACGATTCTTTTAGCCAGCCTAATAACGTGCGGCTCAATGACCTTTTTTTCTAGGTACTTCTGCCGACTCATACCCAACCTTTCAGCCTCAGCTTTGATTAGTTCATTTTGATCATCTGGTATCTTTGTTGTAAATGCTTTCATATAAACCTCTTTTGTTTTGACGGGGTCATTATAGCCATGCATATAGATTTAAATCAACCCCTAAATTAAATCTATTTTAACTTGCATAATCTAAACTAAATCGCTACTATGTAGAAAAATTAATAGGAGATACAAAATGAAACTTAAAGCATTATTAATATCAGCAATCGCATTAACCGCACTACCTGCAAACGCTAGCAACAAACCTAGCGAGGCAGACTTACAAGCAATGGCACTAATTAAAGCTTATGGCTACACATGCGACACTTACAGCGGCAGTGTGTTTAATTCGTGGAGTCAAGAGTATTCAATACACTGCAACAATTACAGATACCATTACATCATTAAAGATGTGGGTGGTAAGTATGTAGTTGAGGTTCAATAGGGGGTTGGTATGAAAATAGCAGAATTAAGAAAGTACGGTGTAAAAGTAAACCGAAAGGGAATGTCAGAAGCAGCAATAGAAGCTGTGAATAATTTTGACGGTAGTTACAAGGGCGTGATGCAATTGTGTGGAGAGCTTTCATTGATAGCAAAGGCGGCAACTTGTGACGATTACTGGTTAGAGCAAGTGCAAAAGGGTGAAAGTAAAATGAAATTTAAAATTGAACAGGAAATGGATGAACGAGGTTAGTATGAGTGGGTGGATAAGTGTAGAGGGAGTTGTTATTTTACGTAATAATTTTATATGCACTGGTGATTTATGATAGTTAAGTGTAGAAATTGCAATCTGGAATTTGACAAAAAACCAGCCGAAATAAAAGGAACCAAGCACAATTACTGCAAAAAGAAATGTAAGGGTGAATTTCTTTCAAAGCAAACCACGGAGAAATTTTACCAAAAGTCAAAACCTAATGGTGAGTGCTGGGAGTGGACTGGATGTTTAAATAAATTCGGATACGGTACTGCAAGATACAAAGGCAAAGTTGAACTTGCTCACAGGGTCTCGTATATAATTTCTTGTGGCGAAATAGCTGACGGTATGTGCGTTTGTCATAAGTGTGACAACCCGAAATGCATAAATCCAGAGCACTTATTTTTAGGAAGTCATCAAGAAAACATGGAGGATATGAGGGTCAAATTAAGAAAGTGGTCAAAGCTTACATTTGACGATGTAGAAGAGATAAGAGAAAGCTCAGAAAGCTCAATTGTGCTTGCAAAAAAGTATTCAGTATCAGATAGGGCCATAAGGTACGCAAGAGACACAACCCACTGGATGCCACTCCCAGAACCACCAAAATAACCACACCCGCTACGGCGGGTTTTTTATTGCCCACCCAAAATTCAACTTCTCTATTTCACTAAATACGCTTGCACTTTATATAAAAGTGCATTACATTACTTAAAACAATGAAGAAGAGGTATTTATGATTAGGCAAACCCAAGAAGAAATGAAAAGCATTGCATTGCTACATGATGACAAGCAAATAGTCGCAACTCACAACGGTAATAAGTGGGTTGCTGATTTGGTTATACCGAACTACGCAACCGTTAGAATGAAGTCAGACAGAAAGCAGTCTAGAGAGTTTGCAAACATTGAATCACTAATGAAAGCTTGCGAGGGTATGGCTGATAAACTGGTAATTAACTTAAATAAATAAGCCAGCTGTTAACTGGCTAAGGTATAACACATGAAAGACTTAATGATAACACAGAACCAAACCTTAACAATGAGTAGTCGCGAGATTGCTGAGCTATTGTGCAAGAACCACTCAGACATTAAGCGATCTACGAAAAGATTGTATGAAGCTGGAATTTTAACCCAGCCATTGGCTGAGTCAGAATTCAACCATAGAGGCAATACTTACACTGAGTATTTGTTAGTAAAAAGAGATTGCTTAGTTTTGGTTGCTCAAAACAGTCCTGAGTTTACAGCAGCAATTGTTGATAGATGGCAAGAGCTAGAAAGCCAAGAGTTGCAAGCAATCCCTAATTTTACAGACCCGGCGCAAGCAGCTAGAGCGTGGGCAGAGCAATATGAAGCAAATGCAGAAAAGCAAAAACAGTTAGAGCTTGCAGCGCCAAAAGTAGAATTTCACGACAAGGTTGTAAATGATGAAAACACATTCAGCTTTAGGGATGCAGCGAAGAAGATCCAGCAGCGACCCAATAAACTCATTGATTGGCTAAGAGGTAAGGGTTATTTGTGCCTGAACAACATGGCAAAGCAGCAGTATATAGCGCAGGGTCTATTTGCCACGCATAGCGGCGTAAGTGATACCGGGCACCATTACACGCAATGCAGGGTTACAGGTAAAGGGTTGTCATATTTCATTGAAAAGCTAGGGAGCGAAAAACTATGAGCGCAAGGTGGACTTTTTGGGCTTGGGAGCAGCCAATTAAAACAGCACCAAAAAAACTAGCGTTATTGCAGCTTGCCAATAATGCAAATGACGACGGTGTAAGCTGGTACTCAATAGGTAAAATGTCGGCGTCTTGCGGTGTATCTGAAAGGACATTCCAAAGGCATATTCAAGAGCTAGAATCTGATGGTCTTTTGCATGTTGAAAGAAGATCTAACAGACCGTCCGTGTACACATTGAAGGAAGAAGTCGAGGTAGTTTTACATGATTTGGGGTGTCAGAGTGACGGGGCAGGGTGTCAGAGTGTCACCCCTGGGGGTGTCAGAGTGTCGCCCGATCTTAACAGTAATCCTAACACTGATCTTAACAGTTTTAATAATGTGTGCATTTCGGCTTTTGAAATCTTCTGGAGTGCAGGAATGAGAAAGCAAAATAAGAAAGGGGCGTTAAAGGCTTTTACTTCCCTGTGTAAGAAGTACAAGTCGGAAAATACGCCTGATGAAATTGCTAATTTAATGGCCCTTGATGTCAAAAGAAGAATTGAATTAGAGCAGTTTGGATTCGACAGGCTACACCCGGCAACATACATAAACAGTGAGAGATGGACTGATGAGCAACTTCAAGAATCAAATGCAATCAATAATAGCCAAGGGCGCAACCCAGACCCAATGGCAGGAACAGCCGCAGCACTCGCATCCAGAGAGGCAAGAATCAATCAACGGAATGGACAAGTTGACATGGCTATGGTTGAAGGGAGCAGAGTTATACCGCACGAAATGGACTAGAGACTGGGGTGAGGTTCCGACAGAAACGCTTGAGCAGCTTCTTGGGAAACTTTCAGCTAATGATATAAAGCTTGGCTTTGCTGAGTGCATCAAGAAGGCTCAGGATGGCGTTGAGTGGCCCCCAGTGCCAATTACATTTATCAGCATGTGCAAAACAGCGGGTATTGATGTTGACGGTTCTTTCATGAGGCTAACCCAAAGAAAGGAGCCGCTGAATATTGCCGAGGTAAAAACTCGCGGTGAGGTTGGTTTTAATTGTCGGGGTATGGAGGACTCGAAAGCCAGAAAGCTGTGGGAGAAGCATTACAGGCAAAATTACCTGATGATGAAAGAGGGGAAGCTAGCGGCGGACACTACGCCAGCAATAACGGCTAACTGTTCGGCGCGTGAAACTGACACAATGCGCGATAACTTTGTGCCAACTGCTAAGCAATCGGTGCAGTTGATGGATAGGCTAAACAAGATTAGAGGGGCCAAGAAGTGATAACACCTAAGTTTTATTTTTGCCGCGCTGGCGTAAGTGACCGCTATAAGATTGAGGCTTGTATGAGACATATTCCAGAAAGCAAGCAACAGCAAGTTTCTGACGAATACGAAAGAAGATATTTAAAGAATGGTCATGTTAACGTGTCAGGGGCTCGTGAAGAGGCTAATAAGTGGCTAGGTGATGTAGCGCGCAAGTATAAAGGTGAAAGGTCTCCTGATGCGTTACAGCGCCATTTGGATAATATGAAAGAAATGGTCGGTAATGGTGGCAATGAAAGAAAGGCACCTACTAGCTCGGGTGTTGTTGATAACGGAAAGATGCCAGAAGAGTACAAGGGTAAGATTTTGAGAGATGCGGGGCTATAAAGTCCGATACTAAATAATTAAGGGTGAGAAGATGGATAAAAGCAATTTAACAGTAGTAAGTTTATTTGATGGTATGTCGTGCGGCCGAATAACGCTGGATAAAATGGGGGTTAAGCCAAAGGCATACTATGCAAGTGAGCTTGATAAATTTGCAATTAAAGAGGTGCAAGAAAATTGGCCTGATACGGTGCAGTTAGGTGATGTTACCAGGTGGCGTGAATGGGATATTGATTGGGCTAGTATTGATTTATTGATTGGTGGATCACCATGCCAGGGGTTTAGCTTTGCTGGCAAGCAGCTTGCCTTTGATGACCCTAGAAGCGCCTTGTTTTTTGTTTATGTTGATATTTTAAACCACATTAAAATCGTAAACCCCAATGTTAAATTCATGCTTGAAAATGTGAGAATGAAAAAAGAGTATTTAGATGTAATTAGCGAAAAGCTTTCTGTACAGCCAGTCAACATAGAGTCGAGTAATCACACCGCAGTTGATAGGAATAGGTTTTACTGGTGTAACTGGCATGTTGTGCAGCCAGAAATAAATGATTTATGCTTTGGTGATATTAGGGAATGGGGTGTTGAAGATGGGAGTGCTTACTACAGCAAAGCTGCATTTAACTGGTTAACAAGTCACTCAAAAAGAAAAGGGAAAGATTTTAAAGTTTACACTGTTAGTGGCAAATTTCAAATGCTCGAAGCTTCAATGTATAAAAAATATAGCTCACAAAGATTCTTTGGTGTTTTAGATTCTCACGGCGTTAGATACCCCACTGTTGTAGAAGCTTGCAGGCTTCACGGTGTACCAGATAGCTATTTTAAAGTATCAAGCAACACTCAAGCATACAAGATGCTAGGTAATGGCTGGCAGTGCGACACTATTGAGCATATTTTTAATTGTTTGTTTGGGTAGTCCGATACTAAATAGCTTAAATTAATTATTGACTGGTACCGGTTGATGTTGAAGCCAAAAATTAAAAATAAGTGTTTACTTATATAATTAAATCGTTATAATTGGTTTAAGAAGTTAAGTAAACAGCTAAATAAATTAGAGTGTAAAGATGAAAATTGATCGTAGAGTTGAATATATAAATAGCATGGGTTTTAAGGTTTCTTTTAATGCGCCTGCACATTGGTCTAAAGAAGATCCTATTAAATACGTAAGCAAAAAAAACGGTACTAATCTAATTTTCAAATTGAGAGGTTGTTAAAAATGAAGCCATTAAGAAACAAAACAGATAAGTACACATTTGGAGAGAATGGGGGTGAGTCAATGTATCACCCTGATGGTTACAAAGTTCCAGATGATGAGCCTATATTGATATTTAGAGCTAAAGATCTTGGTACTTTAGCTGCAATAACATCTTATTTAGACATGCTTATAGAGCAAGAGCCTAGCTCTACAATAAAAACCCACATAATCTCTATGCTAAATGTTACAGAGGCAATTGTCTCGTATCAAAAAACAAGGTCTGTAAAGTCGGTTACTTGCTCACAGAAAGCGCATAGAGCAACAATTAAAGGGCTTTACAGTGATTGTAATGAAGCTGTTGAAAATGCAATAAAGCATCTTTCTAGCGTTTATGGGTTTGATTTCGAATATGAAGCTTAAAGAACTAATAAAAAAGCTAGGTGGTAATCGTGCTGCACTAGCTAAACAGTGGAGCACCACAGAACAGCAGATAAACAACTGGGTAAGCCAGGATAGGGAGGTTGTAGAGCTTGCAAATGGTGATTTCATTATCATAAACAAGCACAGCCGAATCCTATCATATAGTTTAAATTAATTATTGACTGGTACTGATTTTGGGTGTAGATTTGGTATCAGTTTAAAGATGGAGAAAAAAATGAAATTAAAAATTGAAAAGAAAGCGGTTATATCAAGTTTTACAGCGCCAGAAAGTCATAAGCTTTGGATTGAAAGTGAAGCCAAAAGGCTAAAGTGTTCTCAGGCTGATGTGTTGAGAATGTTGCTTAATTTTCATGTTGAGGGTGGTGAGTGATGGTTGACCAAGATTTGATAGATAGGTGTGAGCACCTTTCTAACGAGGCTGATATTTCGTTAATACGTAATTATAATTGCTTGATTGAAAGGCAGGCTAATGCCTTAGACGAGCTTCTAGATAACTACAAAAAGCTTATTGAAAGTAACGCGGAATTGCATAAAGAGCTGGCTAAGGTGAGGGGTGAGAGTGAACAAATGCAGAAGCAGAAACAACCACACGCCGCAAGATAGCGAGTTGGTTAATCCTAATAGGATAATAACGGCGCAGCAATTTGGGTATGATGCGAGTAGTAAGAATTGGAAAGTTAAAAAGGTTTGGAGGGTGTAATTTTGTATTTTAGCTGACCGACTATATAATAAGGGCACGAGGCAGTGCCCGAAATATAGGAGTGAGTCAGTGACCGCTAAACTAACAGCAAAGCAAGAATTATTCTGCAAAGAGTACCTAAAAGATTTAAACGCAACACAAGCCGCATTGAGGGCTGGATATAGTGAAAATACATCCAGACAGATAGGCACAGAAAACCTTGCAAAACCAGCCGTAGCGGCGAAAATAGCGCAATTAATGAGTGAAAGGGTCGAAAGTGTCGATATAGACGCCTCATACGTACTCAGGCGGCTTAAAGAGATAGACCAGTTAGATATACTCGATATTATGAATGATGAGCTTGACGGCTTTAAGAGGCTGTCTGAGTGGCCTAAGTCTTGGCGCATTTCTATATCGGGTATTGATGTTCAGACTATCGTATCTGGTGGCGATGAGCCAGTAGAGAAGCTGGTAAGAAAAATCAAATGGCCGGATAAAACCAAAAACCTTGAGCTCATTGGTAAGCATGTTGATGTTAAGGCTTGGGATAAAGAGCAGGAGGTTACAAGTGTTGTTCATAACATCATGCCGGTACCAACAGCGGCAAGTGCGGAAGATTGGGAAAGCACAGCAAAGGATCAGCAGCAAGGTCTATTAAGCCATGACTGATTACAATGTGGTGCTAAAGCCGCAAGATGGTAGTCAGTCACTTGCCCTATCCTGCCCATGTAATGAAATACTTTACGAAGGTACGCGCGGACCGGGCAAAACAGCTTGCCAGTTAATGAGGTTTAGGCGTCTTGTTGGGCTTGGTTACGGTGCATTCTGGAAAGGTGTTATATTTGATATAGAGTATAAAAACCTAGGCGATATCATATCCCAATCAAAGAAGCTATTTAATAAATTCAATGATGGTGCCAAGTTCCTGCAATCGGCTAGTGAGCTTAAATGGGTTTGGCCCACTGGTGAGGAATTACTATTTAGATATGAGCAAAAGGCTGATGGTTACTGGAACTATCATGGGCAAGAATTCCCCTTTGTTGGTCACAACGAACTTACAAAGAGGGCGGATAGTGAGTTTTACGAGTCTATGTTTTCTTGTATGCGCTCATCATTTAGGCCAGAAGATTACCCGCTACCTGACGGCTCACTATTACCACCTATACCGCTTGAATGCTTCTCTACTACCAACCCTTTCGGTGTTGGCCACACTTGGGTTAAGAAGAGATTTATTGACCCAGTACCGCGTGGAACTATCAACAAGCAAGAGATAAAGACGTTCAACCCGCAGACTGAGCTTGAGGAGACTGTTACTTTAACCAGGGTGGCAATTCATGGTTCATGGCGTGAGAATAAATACCTAGACCCGACTTACATTGCATTCCTAATGAATATCAAAGACCCAAACAAGCGCAAGGCATGGGTAAATGGTGATTGGTCTGTGACGTCAGGCGGTAGGTTTGACCATCTATGGCGTGAGCATGTTCATGTTATTGATCCGTTCGAGATACCCGCTAGATGGCACGTTGACCGCTCGCATGACTGGGGTGAATCAAAGCCATTTAGTAATCTTTGGTTTGCTGAGTCCGATGGTAAGCCTGTTGAGATTAACGGAAAGTACATGAAGTACCCGTATGGCACACTGTTTGTAATTGGTGAGTTTTACGGCTGCGAGCATGACCAGCACAATACCGGCTTAAAGATGAGTGCCACCAATGTAGCTAAAGATGTTGCTTTGATAGACAGGGCGCTAAGGGGTGAGGATGTGAAGCCGTCCGGCGCTGGTGAGGTTAATTACATTCATGGTATATGCAAAAACGTCAGGCGCGTTCATGCGGGACCAGCCGATAACGCTATATTCAACAAGGATGACGAGCAGGTTTCAATCGGTGACAAGATGAAAAGCCAGGGTGTTGATTGGACTAAATCAGATAAAGCGCCCGGCTCAAGAGTTGGTGGTGCGGCGGTGTTGTGTGAAATGTTAGAGGCGGCTATTGAGGGTAATGACAGTCAAAGCGGCATGCCAGAGAGACCCGCTATATACTTCTTTAACAATGTAAGGGGTATTATATCTAGGTTCCCTGTGCTTAGCCGTGACACTAAAAAGCCTGATGATGTTGACACCGGGCAAGAAGATCATGATTACGATGCGCTTAGGTATAGAGCTACGGCTAAGAAGTACAAGCCGCTAACCTCTAAGATAAGATTCGCTTAAATTAATTTATAATTAATCTTGCAATCATTTTTAAGTAGAGTTATATTTAATCCCGTCGTTAAGACATTCATGCGAGACCTCGGAAATCTCGCACCTATTAATTTAGGAATGTGTATTTTACCCCGTCGAGAGGCGGGGATTTTAATGGATATAGTTATGGCTGGTATGATTAAGATTAAAAGAGAAGAGTTGCAGCAGGTTATTGAAAACTTAATTAGATTTAACGATGCAGAAGAAATTCTTATAGGTACTGATACCGTATCTGACGAGTTAAGAAGTAGGCCGCTCAATGCTGAAAAAGTAAAAGAGCCGTGCACCACAACGATAACTATAGTAATGAAAGGTGAGGGTGTTTTTTATCAATAGATTATTTAAAAAAGTTTTCATGAAGCCAAGGCCGAGGCCTTTTTTAAGTGATTTAAATGGAGAGTGTTATGGGTAAAGTTGATTGGAGTAAGGCGCCTGAGGGTGCTGAGTTTAGTGTTCGCGCTGGTTTTTATCGTATTTTGGATGGCTCTTTAGGTGTATGGAATCCTATGATTTGTATTTGGGTTGCATCAGATTTGGATATCACTTGGGCTCGACGGCAGGGCTGTTACGAGCTAAGGCCTAGCAATTGCAAAGTAAGCGCGGACTGTGTAAAGTCACCTAATCACTATCAATTGATGGGTGGTATAGAGTTAATTGAGATAATAGCGCGCTCAATGACCAAGGAGCAATGGAAGGGTTTTTGTCTTGGTAATATGCTTAAGTATCGCATTCGTGCTGGCAAGAAGGATTGTTTGCAGCAAGATATAGATAAGGCTAATTTTTATGGCGAGCTTTACGAAATGCATAAGGGTAAGTGTTATGAGTGAAAAAATAAGATGCGCAATTGATACTTTAAAAGGTGAGATGGCTGATGTTGAGCTTGGTTCTTACGCTCACTCTTGGCATTGTAATTTAGCAATGTGTTTTTACGACGCGGCCGTTGATGAGCTTGGTCATGATAAGGCTTATGAGCTTGCTAATAATTCTGCTACTGCATTTATGAGGTTGTTATTTGGGGTTGAAACTAAAAATGAATGAAGAATATCGACCGATATAAATAGACCCGCAATAGCGGGTTTTTTATTGCCCCTGATAAAATGCTAAACTAAACAAAAGCCCAATAGAGTTTAGTTATGGACCCGATACAGCAAGATAACCAGCACGAAATATCAATTCAGAGATTAGCAACCAAGATATACAAAGATGATGTTAGGCCAGCGCTTGAGCGCGCGCGCTTAGATGTGCGTATGCTGTTACTTGATATGGAAGAGTTACCCAAGAGTGTAGCGGGGCTTAACAAGCTGTCAGTCGAGATTAAGCGCATAGTAAATGAGGCTTATAATGTTGGCTGGTTGGCTGCTACAGAAGAAATGACAGAGCTTGCAGTGTATGAAGCTGCATTTTATGCTGGGCTAATGACTAAATCCTTTGGTGATGCAATATCAAAGCCTCTTAGTGTGCCGCCGGATGAGAAGATTAAGCGCTATGTGAATAGGGCGCTAATGTCACTTGAGGGAACCAGCCCCAAAACTGCGGTATGGCCTGATTTTGTTAAGGATAACATTAACGGGGTGGGTAATACTTATGACCAGCAAGTCAGGGCTGCTTTTGTAAATGGTGAGACTGTTAACCAAGCCGCTAAGCGCTTAAAAACTGTTACCGATGGCGTGTTGAGTGATAGAGCTGAAAACTTGGTAAGGACTGGTGTGCAGCACTACGCAATACAATCTAGGTTAGCAATGGCTGCTGATAATAAGAGTGTTATAGCTCGCGAGGTTCCTGTTACTACGTTTGATAACAGGCGCTCATTAACATGCACCAGCATTCAGGATAAGTACGGGCAAAAGGGTTGGCCTGTTGGCGAGTCGCCTATAGGCTACCCGCCTTATCATTATTCGTGTCGTACGGGCATCATATTCCTACCTAAAGGCCAAGATAGTATCGAAGGTATGCGAGCTGCTGTATCAGGCAGGAAGGGCGAGCAAGCAAAAGAGGATTACGAGGCCAGAGATTCACGCACAGATAAGAAAGTTAAGTATCGCGGTAAGCGTGACCAGAACATATTTAACACTTCGCAGATTAAGTCATCTACCACAATTGAGTCATGGATGCGCAGGCAACCGCGATGGTATGTTGATTCTGCGCTGGGTAAGTCTAGAGCTAGCTTATTCTTGAATGGTGATTTGAAGCTTAATAAGTTCACGGACGCAGCAGGACGCCCGTTAACTTTAGCTGAACTTAGAAAGGTTGATTCTGAGGCGTTTGAAAGGGCTGGTTTATAGCTCTTTCTTTACTGGGCCTATGTCGTGCCATTCTGGGAACATGTTGCAATATTGATCCTTTGCTATTGTAACAACCCTTCTCTGTCTAATTAGCTGCCAGCCTTGAATGCCGTGGTATTTATTTCTAATTATATCTCTATACTCTAATATACAATCCTTGCTGCTAAATTCAGCGGGTTCACCAATGGGGTGATCGAATGGCGCTAAAGACTCTAGCAACTCAATAGTCTTAATTGATTCATCGTCATACTTGAGGTAGCTTTCATCTTTATTCGTGTCAGTTATTAACTTGTCAGATATTTCTGTTAGGTATTCAAAACGAGTGTCTTTATGTTTTTTTCTGTCGAAAAACTCGTAAATTAAAAGCGCAACAAAAATAACAAGGCCAATTAATATACCAATGTAATCAATCATAAAAACCAGCCTTATAAAGAATTGCACTAGATACTGCGCCCAAGATGGCGCAAAGGTAAAAAAACTGCGCTTTGTGTTTTGCGCCCCCTTCTGCCCAGCGATAAAACCTATTGTACTCTATGTCGGTGAACGCCCACTCAAGGCCAAAAGTAAAGGTGAGTAACAAAAATAAAGCTACAATAAAAATCACGGTAATAGTTACGTAGTCGGAAAGCATTTTTACTATTAGTTTAATCACACCCCTATCTCCCACTCATCGGCAAGATTGCTTACAACCTCGGTAACTGCCTTGATGTACTCGGCGCGCAACACTGAAACGTCATTTGATAGCGCGGCAAGGGTGGGCTTAACCATATCTATTTCTTCGAGCATATGATGAACGCAAGCTTCTTCGTCTATGACTATTTTAACCCCGTCATGGCGTCGATACTCAATTTGATATCCACCACCTGCAACCTTGTCAATTGCACCAGCTACCCACTCGTTACGGTCTATATTGTTAGCTTCGCAGTATGCTTTTGCTTTGTGTATGTTTATTGTTTTCATTTTATTTCTCCGTTTGTTTGATGGTGTAAATCTAACATACTTAAAATTAATTGCAATATCATTTTACAATCATTTTATGTTGGGTTATAGTTCAGCCATCGAAATGAAGGAGAGTGTTATGAGCTTCGAAGATAAAAACAAGCAATGGCTATCGGACAACATGCCGTTTGCTTTTGAAGTAGAAGAAAAGGAAGAGGTAGTTAATGTGCCGCCTCTAAAACGTAAATTACATGATGATTTTGATGGGGAGTAGGATGAAATATCCAGCAATACTAAGGTTAGCAAATGGAAGTATAGTTTTAGCTGTAAAAGATGGGTGCGGTGTGGCTTTGAGTAATTACGAGGATGATTACGAACGGACTATCGCTAACTGTTACTACACAGATTTCAATGGGTTCTGTAGGGCAAAAAACATAACCCGCGAATACCTAGATGACACTTACGGCGAAGTTGGGAGTCAGGAGCATGCTGAGTTTATTGTTAAGCTGGCTAGGGTTAATGGTTTTAATTGCGATATTATTATAAGCACAGAGAAAGCTAGGTCATTTGCTTTTTACGATAGTGGCAATTTTTACCTTGACGAAAGGAGGTGTTACAGGCTTTCTCAAGGTAAATCTAAAAAGCACAGAAAAATAACACTACCACTACCACCTAAGGATGAAAATATGAAAAGCGAAGATGTGAAAAGTGAAGATTGGCCGAAGGTTGGGGATGAAGTTTTAATTTCAGGGCTTGAAGAAGATAGCAGATACTACGCTTTTGAGGGTCTTAAGGTTGAAGTGGTAGGTGTGGCAAATTATGAGGGCTTGGAAATAATTACATTTTGGCAGCCACTGCGAGGTTTGGGGGCCATGGTTTCCGGTGGTTGGTTTAAAAAACCACAAACACAAGTAGAGGTGCTAGCTGAGCTTATAGATGAATCGCTGTGCGCCACAGTTGATATGGATGAAATATTAAAAATAGCCAAGGTGATAATTGAAGGTGGCGTGAAGGGTGTAACATACAAGCCAAAACAAGGAGATTAAAATGGTTAAAAAAGATATTGTTTACATAACGGATATTTGCAAAGCGCCTTTTATTGATAGGCTCTTTTATGTAATGCTAAATGATTTAAAGGTTGATTTAAGTGACCGTAGTTATATGACTTTAAATCCGCTAAAGTGGAGCTTGATGACTGCATTTACCTCTGTGTACATTGCCATTGTTTACTTGGTTTTAGTTCCCATTGTAATGACTCCTTTAGCGGCACTTGATGCGTATAGAATGCCAGCAAAGTACAAATCAAAAGATTTTATAGGGTACTATCGCGAGGGGGTTTATTTGATTAGAGATATAGATTAAAAGACAAACAAGCAACACAGGCCGCTTAATTGCGGTCTTTTTGTATCTGATTTATACTGTATAAAAATCAGAGGCACAGTAAAAAATGGCTGAGACAATAGATACAATTAACTTTCATCCCGACTACGAATTAATGCGTCAGGAGTTACAGAAGATAAAGGACGCGGTTGAAGGTAGCTTCAAGATAAAGTCGGGCGGCGCTCTATACCTAGATAAGCCAAGCACAGAAACCACTCCCGAGCAGTACTCTCAGTACAAAAAGCAAGCTGAGTACGACGAGATACCGAACGAAACGCTACGCTCAAACAATGGTAAATTGCAGACTCAAAACACTGAGATTGAATTGCCAGAGTCGATTGGGTATTTAGTTGAAAACTCAAATGGAGACGGGTTATCACTTGCTGGTCTTGCCAATTCTTCACTTTCAAACGTACAGCAATTTAAATGGCACCTACTTGTAGCAGATTTTAAAGGCTTAACTGACGCCGATTTAGAGAATGTTAGTGAGGCGCAGTATAGAGCTGGATATCAACCGAAAGCGACAATTAACGAGTATGACAGGTGCAATGTGGTCGATTGGCATTTTGACCGCATCAATGGCGCAATGCAATTGTCGTATGTATTACTGCGAGAAGTCGGTGACGCTAGTGACAATAACTCAAGCTTTGTGAGAAATAACTTGCAAACTATATCTTACATCAAGCTATGCTTGGATGAAGAGGGTAATTATTATCAGCAAAAGGCAGTGGAGAAAACAGGTTCTTTAGGTGGTAAAAGAGCTGGATATGAAGAGGGAGAGCGCCATTACATTACTGTAAATAATGAGCCTCTTAAATACCTTCCTGTTGAAATTGTATCTGATGAGGAATTTATTAGCGGAGATATGCCTACCGCTATGGGTATCCTATCTCCCGTATGCGACTTATCAATATATCGTTATCAAGTTAGTGCTGAGTATAAAACCTACCTGAGAAAGTTAATTCCGACAATGCACGTCATGGGCGTTAGCGAGTCTGCTTGGGAGCAATTTGAGTCGGTTAACGGCAGGAGTTGCGTACTACAAGGTGAGGTAAACCTGTGGCCTGCAAGTGGTGCTGAAAAGCCTGAAATTATGATAAGTGGAGCTGATGGGACGTTACAGCAATATCTTGACTACTTTGCAAAGAATGAGCGCGAAATTAGAGCGCAGGGCGGTGTATTTCCAAGTGATGACGTTAAGCAACGCACTGCAACTGAGGTTATTAGCGAGAGTGCTGATAACATGGCTAGATTTGGCCCTATGGTTGATTCTTGTGAAAGCGGGATAAAGCGCTGCCTATATTACTGCGGCATGTTCGAGGGTGTATACGATAATAGTGAAGATGGATTTAAAAATGCCATGGAAGATATTGTATTTAAAATTCCTCGAGACTTCTCAGTTAGAAAATTGACGCCAGAAGAGCGCAAAGCCATTCGTGACGATTTGGCTCAGGGGTTAATATCAGATGAAGAAGCATTGAGGGCTTTGGATGCTGGCGGCGCATTGAAGGCACCAATAGAGCAGATTGTTGATGAGAAACAGCAAATACAGTAAAATGATTTTAAATACATAACGCAGGGTCAAAGACATGCTATTTTTTGAAAGTTTAAATGATATCCCAGAAGAACAACGGGATGATTACGCTCAAACTGAATATGATGGTAAGCAAGGCTACCAACATAAAAAAGTGGTAGCGCTAGCTAGGGCGCATGACGAGACAAAAAACGACAAGAGGAAGCTGCAAGAGAAGATAGGCGAGCTTATATCAAAAGTTGAAGGTTTCGAGTCTCAGAAGATGCAGGAGATTGAAGAGGCGAAACAAGCCGCTTTTGAAGAGGCTCGAAGCAAGGGTGATATTGAAGCTATTGAGCAAAGATATAAAGAGCAGTTAACTGACGCAGTTGAGAGAGCTAAAGCAGAGACACTTGGCGAGGCTGAAAAGCAATTCTCAGTTAGCAGAGCTGAAGATAAGGCCAAGCTTGAAGTGGCTGAAATGGTATCTGCATTTAACCCTGTCGACGATAATGCTAGAGAGCTGTTAACTTTAGCCCTATCTAGTAAGCAGCAAGTTACCGAAGATGGTAAAATTATTTACACTAACGATGATGGCAGTGCCTCTTCTTTAGATGCAAAAGGCTTTTTAAACTCTGTTATAGAAAGCGATAAGTACAGCCTGTTAAAGCAAGCAAACCCGACCACGAAAGGCGCTGGTGTCTTGGGTGGTCAAACTGGTGGCAGTGCCCCAACAACTAAAGGTAATACACGAGCAAGTCTTGAGCAAAGGCTAGCTAATCAAGGTTTATAAAAACGAGGTAATACAAATGGCACTGTCTAATATGAATGTGTACGATACTGAAATCTACACAACAACAATCGAATTGCTAGGTCAAAAACTTGACGCTTTCAATGCTGCCTCTGGTGGCACTATCACGCTAGATACAAATGCATGGCGCGGTAATTACACAAAAGAGTCATTCTTTCAGCAGTTAGCAGGTGCCCAACGTCGAGTTGACCGCAACATTGCTAATGCTGCCACCGCGTCTACGGCGCTAGCTATGGGCGAGACTGGCGGAGTTAAAGTTGCTGGTGGTTTTGGCCCTATCATTTTTGAGCCATCTCAAATGACTTGGTTGCAACAAAGTCCAGCAGAAGCAATTATGGTTATCTCTGAGGGTTTCGCTGATGCATTGCTGGCGGATCAGTTGAATACTGTTGTTGGTTGTGCGGTTGCTGCGGTAGAGAATCAGGCTGAATTGGTTGAAGATGTATCTGCGTTGACTGGCGGCGCTGGGGCGCTAACACAGAAAGTATTAAATAATTCACATTTCAAATTCGGTGATATGTCAAGAATGCTTCAAGCTGATATTATGCATTCAACTGGTAATCGCAACCTTATTAATAACGCTTTAGATAATGGCGAGCGCCTGTTTGAATCAAGCAATGTAACAATTGTTTCTATTCTTGGTAAGTTAATGGTTGTATCGGACATTCCGGCGCTTCTTGTGGCTGGTACTCCAAACAAAGTTAAGGTTTTATCTGTAACTGTGGGTGGCGTTGTTTGTGATAACGCATCTGATATCGTTACAAATATGGACACAACTAACGGTAATGCTCGCATAGAGACTACATGGCAAGCTGACTATACATTCGGCGTTAAGCTTAAAGGTTACAAGTGGGATGAGGCTAACGGCGGTTCATCTCCTGATGATACAGCGCTATTTACTGGCTCTAACTGGGATTTAGCTATGGCTGATGTTAAGCATACGCTAGGTACGCTTGCAATTGCTGACGCTGACCAATAAGGTGATTTATGGCTAAGATGTATGTTAGCCATCCAGTGTCTAAAGAGCTTAAAGCGGATATTAGAAAGCAAGGTTACACTGTTGTTGATATTCGTTTTAAGCCTGATGCATTGCAAGATGGCGATAAAGTACACGGCGAAAAGCCAAAAAGAAAGCAACGAAAAGATCCTGAATAGGGTCTTTTTTATTGGAGTTTAAAATGAATCAGATACTAGCTAAGATAATAATCGCTGCGGGCGGTACAGTAAGCAATGAAGGTAACAGAAATCAACTTCTCAGAGATTGGCTAACTACAATCGAATAGAATATAATTAATGCGCGGTTACTTGGCAGGGCCGCGCGGGACGTCCCAACCTACTGCCAACTGCCAAAGCTCAGGGGATGAGCTGCCAACACCTGCCATTTTTGACATTGGAGCAATTGAAATGTCTATAAGAAACGACTTGCTAGAAAAAATACTAGCAGCAACCCAGGGCGGAATAAATGATAGTAACTTTGGGTTTATTGATTACAACGACAGCTTAACTCAAGCAACCCCGCTTACTTTGCCCGCTAATACTTGGGTTGACGTACCTAATGATGGGTTGGGGGCTTTTACAAATAAAACTTATTCGCCAAACGGTGTACCGGATGTGTTAGACGTTTCTAGTGGATCGCTTGATTTTACATATTTGAATTTAGGTAGTGAAATTGAAGTGCGAAACGACTTTACGATTACGCCTCAAACCAACAATTGTCTACTTGAAGCTAGATATTTGCTAGGTGGCGGCGCTGGTCAATACCCTTTACAGTTTTGGTCTGAAAGATTGGATAATGGATCTGGTATAAGTTATCAGCGAGTAACAAGCTTCCCAATATACGTTGGTGACACAAACACAAAAAACAACCCAGCAAAAATGCAGGTTAGGCTTTCAGCAAGTGGCACAATGCAAAACGCGGGTGTTTACGTATCAATAAGGGCTAAAATATGAGTATAAAAATATATAAAGATAGTGCTGCTAATGCAATATTTATAGAAGACGCCAACGGCGTGCAGTTTTTAAATAGCTTGCAAGCTGTTGGGGGTGATAACGCTTGCAGTATTCACGACTTAGCCAAAGGGTTTGATATTGTATCAAATGCTCCATTTTCTGGCTATGTTGATGGTAACGGTTTGCCATATGGTAATGATGTTGCCAGCACTGTTAACGCTCTTAACGCTGTTTTTTCTGCTAGCGGCACAAACACAGGTGAGTTGCCTAGTATTACGTCTGGGCTATCTGTTAACTTAACAGAAGGTGAAACACTTAATTATGAATTAACCGCGGATTATGGCGTAGGGTATGAGTGGAATAATCTCCCAGTGGGGGTTGTAACCGTAGAGGGCAACATTAGAAAATTAGTAGGTGGCACAAGCTTGCCTGCTGGCACTTACACGGTCGGAATGAAATCCATAAACTACAATGGAGAGGACGCAAAGAACTTAATTATAAACGTTTCAACCCCGCCATTTGCAAATACAAAGAGTGTAAATTTTAATAACAATGATTTTTTGGGCGCTAACGCTGGCATATTGGACGGCGTTCTAGGTAGACCATCCAACGGAAGTGGCACCGGTGACGCGTGGACTATATCATTTTGGTTTAAGCCCGGCACCGCAACTAACGCATCTCAAACAATTGTTTATTTTGGAAGTCAAGATGTTGCGAATCAGGGTCATATACAGTTAAAGTACAATGGTTCGCTTAAAAGGCTTGATATGCGTTACGGAACCAATAACAACATGTTGAACTTTGCAACGCAATCAAACGCACTATCAGTTGGTCAATGGCACCATGTGACAGTCTCTTATGACGGCGGCACTACTGGCAGCTCTAGCGGTTCCATAAGCAGCTACTACAGTAGATTTAAGTTTTTTTTAGATGGATCTAACGTAACAAGCTCTTTGATTTTATCTAACAGCAATTATGGTTATACGGGTTCAATAATTGGTCAAAATTTTAGAGTTGGTAGATACAACAACGGTCAAAGTTTAAGAAATAACTGTAGAGTTGATGAGCTAGCTGTTTTTGATAGTGATGTTAGCTCTATAGCTAGCACAATATACAATAACGGCCAACCTCTAGATTTGATGGGATTAACAACAAAGCCCAAGCACTGGTGGAGAATGGGGGACGGTGATAACTTTCCATACTTAATGGATTACGGAGTAGAAAACAATTGTATTTTTGTTATGAGCAACATGGTATCTTCTGACATAGTAAGCGACACCCCATAGGCTAGCCATGAAATATAACACACGCGGGATTAGAGTTAAAACCTCTAAGAAAAAGAAAAAAGCAAGCAAGAAAAAGAAGAAGAAATAACCAGGGGGCTTTATAGCCCCTTTTCTTTCTCACCCATACCGCACTTGGCGTAAAAGAATAGCGCATTGTCCGCGCCTGATATTTGAAATTTAGCTGTGTAGCTTTTACCTAAGTAGTTTTCAAACTTAACAAATAACTTTCGTCCGCCGTACATGCTAGAAATAAAGTCGAATTCATCTTTGACAATCAAAGCTGCACCTCCTTTAGTGCCAGCCGTGTAAGTCTTTTTTATTTCGCCTTTATCAACTCTATACAAAATAACCTGACCTTTCTCGCCTATGTACTCTTCTGATGTGAGTATTACGCTTGGTTCATTATCAATACACCTTACAGCCAGTAAGTCCCGACCGTAGCCAGCATGTGCAACTTCATCTAGCGTGTCGGTAAATGTGTTAACCTGATTTTGTACGTGCCAATCACCAACTTTATCTATCTGAGCAAAGCAAGAAGATGAAAGTAGGGCCAGTAACGCTAACTTTTTCATTGTGTAAATCCTATAAACTGTTAAATATTCTTGGGTTTGATTTTATGCCGCGCGCCTTTCTATCCACGACCACTTTTTTTGCTTTGCCAAAAGTGCCATCCGCGAGTTTTACATAATTATTGCGAAAGGCAATAACCCACATGGGCTGGCTTTTATCTGATGCATTGCCACCACATGATGATTCACCATTTGTGTTAGCTGAAAAGTCTCTATCCAAGTAATCCATAATCATTCCCCAGTATCTAAAGTAAAATCAATAACCCATTCTAAAATTGCATTCATTTAGTTTTAGCCAAAACCCAAGCCGCGTAAAATAAGCCGAATAATGAATATGCCACAGACCAGTAAAATACATCTTGGTGAGTTTCATATGCGGTTGTTAACAATGACAATCCAGTTATAAGTAAAAGCAATAAAGCTACGCGCAGACCATTTAATTCAAACATTTTTCATTCTCCCAATTCGATTTAAAAACAATAGCACTAACATTTTACAGTAGCAAGAAAATATTTTATAATCACTTAAAATTAATAAGTGGTGAAATAATGAAATTAAAAGAAAAGCCAAACACAAAGCAGGTTGATGTTGTTGTGTCCTTCATGGAAAACAACTGGAGCGGCAGAAAATCAACCAATTCAGATATGATTGAATTTAGGGCTGAAAGAAAGATGTACCCTAAATTTATTGAGTTTGATAATGACAGGCTGTACGGATTAATGCTACTTAGCCCATTGATTAAAGATGAGGAAGCCGCAAAGATTGCAGCATATGGCTTGCCAAGACCAAAAGGTAGTACGGCTGGATTCCATAATAGGGTGGCGAATATTAAGCGAAGACTTGCTATACTTGACGAATACCTGAAAAAATTAAAGGAGGCTGCATAGTGGCTATTACTGTAGGCGAAAATGGTTACTTGACTGTAGCTGAATATAAAGCGTGGGCTGATGGTCTTGGTTATGATTACTCAAGTAAGACTGATGGGCAAATCGAGCAATCAATTACTGTAAGCGGCGTTTATTTTATTGATACGGAGTATAAATTTAAAGGCCAGAAGCTTGCGGAAGATCAAGCCATGTCACTCCCCACTGATAAGGTTGCAATCAGCGACATATTCAAAGGTGCAGCGCAGGCTGCTTATCAACAGCTTGAAGGTAAGTTATTTATAGACGTATCAGCAAGAAGCGAAGGTCAAGTTAAGAAGCAAAGAGACAAGCTTGATGTTCTTGAGACAGAAACTGAATACGTGGAAAACAGCCAAGCAACATACACAAACAACACTACGCTGATAACCAAGCTGTTATCGCCGTACACCGTTTATTCTGGCGGCGCTTGCTGGGGGCGTGGGTAATGGCTTTTGATTACAGTAAGTCTAGAGATACCGCAGCAAAGATTATAAATAACTTTGGTGCTGATGGTAGCTTTACTATATCAGACGGAAGTGCGGGCGGTTATGACAATTTAGGTAATGCTATACCGGTTCAGCCGCCAGCGGCGGTTAATGGCACAATAACGCCGCTGCTACCATTTTCATCAATGACCCTAGCATCGCAGCAAGAGGATGACGGCACGCAAATACTCAAAAGTGATAGGTTTTGCTTCTTCTATAGCAATCCAGACCAAGCTATACCGATAGGCGCTTATACTACTGTAAGCGGCGAGACTTGGCGCGTTATATCCATAACCAAAACAATTGACCAGGTTGACGGTATTAATGTTTTCAGAATTTACCATTTGAGAAAATAGCATGAGCCTAGCCAACGATTTAAAAAAGATAGCCGCTAGACGCAAGGAGGATTTAGACGAGATAGCGCAAGCAGTCACAATTAGGGTTGGCAATCAGATTGTATTGCAATCACCAGTTGATCAAGGTTTCTTCAAAAATAACTGGAATAGCTCAATTGGTGATATTAGTTACAGCATTGACGCCCCAGAAAATTCAAACGGCGCTAAATCCCTAAACGGTATTGCTGAAACATTCTCAATATTTGGCACTGGTATGGTGGGCTACTTTACAAACTCAATGCCGTACGCAATGAGGCTTGAATATGATGGCTGGTCACAGCAAGCACCCAATGGCGTTGTACGTGTTAACGTTAGAAAGGCACCGAGATATCTAAGAGAAGAGGTTAATCTGAGAAAATGAGTGTATCAATAAATGACATAAACGCGGCGCTTGTTAAAAAGCTCAATGCCGTAACATCTTTGAATATTGCATTTTACGGTTCGCAATTCACGCCTAGCCCCAATGAAGATTACATAAAGGAAACGCCAGCTATAACAGATAATGAGGTGGCACTATCTGGCGACACTGAAACTTACAGGGGTATTTATACACTTGTTGTTTGCACACCAAAGGCTAAAGGTAAATTCTACAACGGCGCTAAAGTTGATGAAGTCAAAAACACATTCGGCAGAGGTCTTGACGGCAATATAGAGTCAAACGGACAGAAGGTTTCAATATACAAAGCAACTGTAGGTAGCATGTTTCAAGATGATACACACATCAAGACACCTATCACAATAGACTATACGGTTATTGGATAGTAAACTGTAACAGGATAATCCAACAATCATATATATGAGGTAATTAAAATGGCAAAACAAACGAGTACAGGGGTTAGCGTCTCAGCTTCTTCTGGTCAGCCAGCGTCTTTTGACCAGTCAGGTTATGAAGCTTTGACTTTTACACCAGTTGGTGAGGTAATTAGCCTTGGTGAATTTGGCGGTCAATCTGATGAAGTAACAAGTCAACCGCTGGCCACTGGGATAACTGAATATTTCAAAGGCTTTGTTAACTTTGGTCAACCTTCTTTAGGCTTAGATAAAGATGCAACTGACGCGGGTCAATCATTGCTTGCTGCGCACAATGATGGTGCAAACCAATTTGACGCGCTATCAGTAAAGATTGAGTTGCAAGACGGCACTATATTTTATATTGATACTAAAGTATTTAGCTACACTACAAACGTAGGCGCAGCAAATCAGATGGTTGGTTCCACGGCCAATTTGCGTATTAACAAAACGCCTCTAGAAGTAGCACCAACACCTTAAGTAGTTTGCGGGTAAAGGTCGGCAGACTGGCGAACCCATCCATCGCCACCCGCCTTTAATTTTCGGATGATAATTGCAAGGTATGAGATTATGACTTTTGATTTAAATATTTTTGACACAACTACGCCCGCAGAAAATGGTGCAGACTTACACCTAAAGCACCCTCTAACTGGTGAAGCTGTATATGCAGATGATAAAAACAAAAAACCAGTGGCAATAAAACTAAAGGGCACCGACTCAGATGAATACAAAAAAATAATTCAGCGCATTGTTAGAAACAATAAAGCAAAAAACAAGGATTCTGGAGAGCCTGACTTTGATGAACTAAAGCAAGCCGCTGCGGAAACTTACGCAAAGATGACGATATCATGGGAAAATATATCAGTTAACGGCAAGCCTTTAGACTTTAGTTATGATAACGCTGTGAAGTTATACCTTGGCTATGCTGAAATAACAAAGCAGGTTGGTGACTTTATGGCTGACCGTACAAATTTTATCAAGAGCTAAGTGATAAGCTTAGCTTATATGCCCAGCACATGGGGTGGCTAAACAGTCGCCCCAAGTCACACGATAAAGATAGCGAGCCTCTATCAAGGTATGAAAGGCTGAATGATGGAGACCCGCTAAAAGAGCTACCTGAGTGCGACCCTTTTTTGGCTGACTGCTGGAATGATATTGGTAGGAGCGGAAAAGAAAGAGCGCCAATTGATTACACTGACGTATTAAACTACTCAACAGCATTGAAGCTGGATTTATCACCATTCGAGTGTAGGTGCATAGTAAATATGAGTAGACAGTATGTGACAGAGGTTTATCTATCCGAGAAGGATATAAATAGACCCGCACCATACGAATCAGAAGAATTTGACGGCCAGCTTGTAGGCGCGAATTTATCAAAAGCATTTAAAACGATGCTATCAAAAGCCCCCGCCAGTTAGGGGCTTTTTTGTGTCTGAATCGCTATAATCTTATTAACAGTAATAAACGAGACTAATCATGACAGACTTAGCAACGATAGGTTTTAAGGCTGATACCACTCAGCTAGTAACCGCAGAAAAAAGGCTGGACTCACTAGCAAGGCAAGGTGACAAGACAGAGAAAAGCATTGACGGCATGAATAAGGCCCTTGGTGCGGCTGGTGCAGTTATAGCAACATTAGGTTTGGCTAATGCCACCCAGCAAGTTATTCAGTACGCTGATAGCTGGACCATGGTAACAAACCAACTAAGGCAAGTAACTAGCGGAACAGAGGATCTGTTTTTAACTCAGCAAAAGGTTGTTGATTTAGCAAAAGAGACTAGGACAAACCTAGAAGCCACAACCGACCTGTACACTGGGCTATCAAGAAGTACACAATCACTTGGTAAAACACAAGAGGACGTACTTGCTGTAACTGGTACTCTTAACAAGCTATTCCTTGTTGGTGGTAAGAGTGCAGAAGAGGCCGCTGGAGCAATTAGGCAGCTAAACCAAGGCCTAGAAGCTGGAGCGCTGCGCGGTGACGAATTTAATTCAGTTGCGGAGGGTGCACCAAGAATATTAGACGCCCTATCTAACAGCCTAAATATAGCAAGAGGCGATTTAAAAACATTCGCCGCTACTGGCGGTATAACTGCTGAAATACTATTTAAGGCGCTGGAAGACTACGAGACCACCGCAGACCGCATGGCGTCCAAAGTTCAGGCAACATACGCCCAAAGTTTAGAGGTTGCAAAAACTAATGTAACTCAATTTGTCGGCGAGTCTGAAATACTCAAAGACTCAACAATGGCGCTAGGTAATGCGTTTGTATTTGCATCAGAAAACATAGAGCCAATAATAGCGGGCTTAGGTGCTGCTGGTGCCGTGCTGGTAGCTTCAACAATACCCTCAATGGTAACTTATGCTGCATCATTAGCGACTGCTACGGCTGGCACTAGCGCTCTAACCTTGGCTACTCGAGTACTGCTTGGCCCGATAGGGTTAACTGTGGCGGCGCTTGGTGCTGCTGCAACCGCATTTAGCCTATACAAAGATGAAATTGACGAAGCTAGTAAAGCGGCGTCTGAGCATGAGAAAAAAATATCAGGGCTAGAAAAGGTTTACGCAAAACTTGCTGAGCTAGAAAAGGACAAGAAAGGTGAGAAGCTGACAGAGCTTTACATTGAAACTCAGCAAAAGGCTATTGAGGTAGATCGAAAAAGGTTAGATATATCAGAAAAGCTATCGTTGGCAATAGATAAAGAAAGGGAAAGTAATAAAAGAAACGGTGACGCAAGAAGTAGAGCCACAAACACTTACACGGCAGAGGTTAAGAGGTTAGAAGGCGAACTATCAAAGCTAGATAGCGAGGGTAAAGAATATAAGGACGTACTTGACTCTATAAACAATGTCTTGCAGAACGGTGTAGATTCATTGCAGGGGTGGAAGGAAGCAAGCGATGGTGTTGTAAAAGTAACCAAGGAGATGTCGGCTGCTCAAAAGCAAATGGCCGACGGCTTTAATTCTCAGATACTTTCTATCAAAAATCAGAAAGAGGAGTTATCGCTAACAACTGACGAATTTGAAGAGTACCAAGCAGTTCAAGAAGCCATAGCATACGGCGCTGGCCCTGAAATGATCAAGGTGATAAAGGAGCAGGTAAAGCAGTTACAGGCACAGAGAAAAGAGTTCAAGAAATTCTCTGAGTTTGAGGAAGTAAGCAAGATACCTGATGAATTTAAGGATGCTTGGGAGGCGGCTAATGAATGGGCCAGAGTAACAGATAGGGCGATAGACTCGGTTGACGCCGCTTTTGTTGATGTGATCATGAATATTGATCAAGGCTTTGATGGTCTGTTTGATAATCTTGAAAATGCATTTAAACGCATGGTTGCTGAAATGATATACCAAGCAGCTAAGGCTGATATAGCTGGGGCGCTTGCTGGTGGCGGCAGTGGATTTAGCAACCTTTCCGCGCTTGGCGGTGGCAATCAAATCGGCTCCGCGTTATCTGGCTTGGGTGGAATATTTGGCGATGCTGGCGGGGTTAGCAATGGTGTATTTGGTTTAGCTGCTGGTCTTGGCGGGTTGTTCGGCTCTACTGCTGGCGGGATGGGTGGCACAGGCGGATCAATAGGTGCAGCCATCGGCATGGGTGCCGCTGGTCCAATTGGTGCGGCGGTAGGTGCTGTTCTTGGTGGTGCTGTAGGATCTTTATTTGGCGGCAAGTATGAAGTGTCAGACCAAAAAGTCACAATTGAAATAATGGGCGATGACTTTGAAGGGGAGGTAACAACAACCGAGAAAAAGAAAAAGCTATGGAAGAACAGATATAGAACTACTGTCGATACAATTGAAGATGGTGTTCTTGATGATTTATTTGGCTCGCTACAGGATTCAATAATTAGTGCCGCTGACATTCTTGATGTTAATGAAGTTACAAAAACAACTTACGAATATGAAAGGGTTTTTGATGGTTTTAATGATAGGTTCGGCAGTCAATTTGAAGCAATATCTAAAACAACAACTATGTCAGTTGAAGAGTGGCTTGATAATTTTAGTTCCTCTTTAAATTTTGACAGTAAAGGATTATCACAAGAAGAGATACAAGCAAAAATAGCTGACTGGGCTGACAGAACATCAAACGCCATGATTAGCGGTGTATTTGGAAGTGTACTTAGCGACCTACAAAAAGAGGGCGAGTCATCAAGCGAAGCCCTGCAACGCGTTATATCAAGCATAGAATTATTTGAATCAACATCAAGTTCACTGGGTTTAACATTTGATGAAACAAAGGCAAGTGTAGCCGAGGTTGCCAGTTCAATAGTTGATATGTCAGGCGGATTGCAAAACTTTGCGGCGCTATCTAACAGCTACTACCAAAACTTTTTCAGCGAAGAGGAGAGAAGATTAAACTCAACTCAACAACTAACAGATGCATTTAGCGAGCTAGGTTTAGCACTCCCTGACTCTAGAGATGCGTTTAGGGATATCATTGACGGTATAGACCTTACAACAGAAGCAGGACAGCAATTGTACGCCTCGCTACTGGCTTTAAATCCAGCGCTAGCCCAACTAATAGACTCAACTGCTAGAGCGGCAGAGGAAGCAGAGAGGGCGGCAGAAAGAGAGGCGCAAGAAGCCGCAAGGCAAGCAGAGTTGAAAGCGAGAGAGGCCGAGGCGCTAGCTAACAAGGAGCTTGATTTAAGAATACAGTTATTACAATTGCAAGGCAGTGAAGAAGAGGCGCTATCGCTAATTAGACAGCGACAACTTGAAAACCTAGACCCATCATTGCGCGCTCTTATGCAAGAGATATACGCAGAGCAAGACCTAACAAAGGCTAGGGATGAAGCGGCGGCAGCGGCACAGCAAGCGAAAGATGCAGAGATAACTAGGCTAAATGAGCTGTTCGACACTCTAACTAACAATGTAGCATTTGCAAAAAGCGAAGTTGAAAAATCAAGGGATGCTGAGATTGAAAGGATCTCACTGCTTGAAAAAAAGAATAATGAAAAGTACAAACTGGAAATTGACGGCATAAACGAAGCTGCAAAATCAAGGAAGTCCGCTTTAAGTGCTGAGCAAAAGATGATTAATGATCAACTTAGCATTGTTAGCGCTGTATCTAGAAGTCTTGGCGCGGCAAGCTCTGGGTTTACTTCTGAGCAAGCATTGCAAGCAGCTAGGCGCGGTGATTTCTCACTAGCTCAGGACATAAATAAAAATGAAGGCTCATTCGGTAGCGCTACAGATGAGAGTATCGCTAGAGCTATGGAAGCGTTTAATCTCGCTGAAATTGGCAAGCTAGCGGATGCACAAAAAGATAACCTACAGTCTGAGCTTAACTTTGCTGAAATGCAGATTAGCGCTATTGAGCTGGCATCACAGAAAGAAATTGAAGCAGCAAAGGAGCAACTTGAGCTTGATAAGAAAGAGTACGCAGAGCAAAAAGAGCAGATTAACAAGCAGATTAACGAGCTACTAGGCATAGATGCCAGTGTAATGAGCCTAGAAGCAGCTACAGCGTTATACAACAAAGAGCAGCAAGCATTACTTGAACTTGATTATGAAAACCAGATGACAGCTCTACAGCAATCGGAAATGCAAACAGAAATACAGCGTGAACAGGTTTCACAGCTTGAAGCGGTTAATGATAGCCTTATAACAATCATAGATGATTCAAATAGGCGTGGAGAGATAATAATATCGCCGCCTTGGATTGAAGAATCAGCACAAAACAATAACGAATTGGTGGCAGAGTTGCGCAAGATGCGTGAGGACTTAAATAATGCTAATATGCAAATAGCACAGAACACAGCTAAAACAGCTAAAAGCACGAGAAACATAGAATATCAAAACGAGGGTCAATTGTGATACTTGTAAAACCAATTCAAGTTAATGATGGGGTGTTGCTATCTAGCAGCATCCCCGAGCCTGACTCGTCGGTAGGTGAGGTTGAGTGGGTTGCTGGGACTTACAATCTTGGCGATAGAGTTATAAAAAGCTCAACACACCGGCAGTATCAAGTTGTAGCTAGCCCAGATACGGCAGACGACCCAGAGTTGGGCGTTAACGCTGTTCCTGCAACTTGGGTAGATGTTGGCCCGACAAACAGATTTAAAATGTTTGATACTGCCAATAATACGCAATCAGAAGCAACCGACATTACTGTTGAGCTACAGCCGAACCAGTTTTACAACTCAGTTGGCGCCTTTAGCATATCAGCCGATACTGTAACAATAACTGTTACAGATGGAGGTAATGTTATCTACAGCAAGTCACTTGATATGAGGTCAAGACCATTAGTTAACGGATGGTATAACTATTTCTTTTCGTCAATATCATTCATAACTAGGTTTATATTGCTTGACCTGCCGCCAACTACATCAGGAATATTAAAGCTTGAATTTGGCGGTGCTGCAAAAGTTGGGACTGTAACATTCGGACGTCAAAGCGTATTAGGTGTGGCTCAGTATGGCACAAGTGCCGAGTTATTGGACTTTAGTAACCCAAGCGAAGATCAATATGGAAATATAACGTACTCAAACGGATTTACCGCCAAGCTGGTTAATTTTGATATTAAGACAGAGAAAACTCAAATGGGCCTTGTTTTCAGTGAACTTCAAAGTATAGGGAAAAATCCGGCTATGTGGATTGGCGACCCCAATGACATTAATGATGCAACCGCTGCATATGGTATAAATAGAGACTATCAACAAACATTTGACAGCCCAAGTATTTGCACTGTCAATTTAACTGTAAGAGGATTAGTGTAAATGGCTATCGAGCAACCTACAACGCCGCCAACTATAACAGATTTACCGCCAGCACCGAATAGCGGCACAGATACACCTAGCGAGTTTGACGCTAAAGCAAATGTATTTGTTGCTGGTCAAGTTGGCTTGCCGCCTGAGCAAAACACAGCAAACTCATGGGTAAAAGAAACGTCAGACATTACATACAACAACGCGCTAGAGTCACAAGCAAGCGCTACGGCTTCTTCGACTTCTGCCACTCAGTCTGAGCAATCAGCAAGAGATTCAGAGGCAAGCGCCAACTATGTTGGACTTTGGTCTAGCTTAACTGGCTCGCTAAGCACTGGCGTTAGTGTCGGTCACGAAGGTGGCATATGGCGTTTAAATGTGAATCTATCAGATGTCACGACAAGTGAACCAAGCTTAACCAACACTGATTGGCAGCTTGGAATGATTAGAGCTACAGACTTGCAGGTAGAGCAAGGTACTCAGTACACAATGCCTGATTCATTGCAGCTTAATAACTTTGTAAAGCGCGAATGGTCAAGCCTAACAACGCCTAAAACTTATAATGATTCATGCTGGTTTAATGGTAAAGAATACTTCATCAGAAACCCAGTTGATGACCCTAGTTTTTCACCACCTGATAGGGCTGGGCGCAGTTACTATAATTATGGTGCATCGGATAGCATTAATATTGCAATTGATTTAGTTTCAGGCCAAAAAATCAAAGCGGGTTATATCTCACCTTCAAGCTTTATAAGTAAGGATATAATCACTGGCATTTTATCACTTAGCTCAGATGGTACTTACAATATAGTTAGCGGCTTTGATGTATACATTGATGGAAGCTTAATATCTGGATCAACTAAATATAGCGCTGACGGATTGGTGCATGAAGTATTAATAACCATGAATGCATCATTTTCTATTACAAGTGTGTCTTTGCTTAGCTCGCTTGAAATACTAAGCACTACAGATGAAAGGCTGAGCTACTACCCGTTAGCTCGCGATGTGAACGATTATAACTCAGGTGTTTTGACTGTAGACCCTGAATTTACTTGGGCTGAAAACTTTACTTTAGGCGCTGGATGGTCAATTTCTAACAATGCACTTATCGGTGTTGCTGGGTCACAATCAAGCGTTACAACTCAATTGCAAGGTAGAACATTAAGCAAAGTTACAATACTTGCTAATCTGAATATTAACGCCGGATCAATAACTGTAGGCGATGAAACATTTACGAATACAGGGTTTGCACATCAAGTAATAACGCAAACAAGTGACACGCTAACCATTACAAAGTCCTCTGACTTTGACGGCAGTATTGATTATTTAGGCTGCAAGAATAGCGAGGTTAAACAAGTAACTGATTTGTTAGGTAGTTTAAGCGGCTCGTCTAGGTGGTCAGGCATAGCAAGCGCTGATAATGGCTTACTGTATTGCGCTCCATTTAATTCAACACAAGTGCTAGAGATTAACCCAGTAAACAATACAACAAGTTTATTTGGGAGTTTAAGTGGTACAAGCAAGTGGCAAGGCATAGCAAGCGCTGATAACGGCTTACTGTACTGCGCTCCATACAGCTCGAATCAAGTGCTAGAGATTGACCCTATAAATAAAACAACAAACCTATTTGGAAGCCTAAGCGGTTCTTCTAAGTGGTCAGGCATAGCAAGCGCTGATAACGGCTTACTGTATTGTTCTCCTCAAGACTCAA